>ERZ650302.1075-NODE-1075-length-15489-cov-31.496436_pt1 | contig 15489 bp, 10 predicted proteins | sample MGYA00376238_ERZ650302 | MGnify/ENA primary metagenome ERZ650302 (study PRJEB26733, sample SAMN07839298) | wastewater metagenome | biome: urban; feature: wastewater treatment plant; material: waste water | place: USA: North Carolina | collected 2016-04-28 ... | reverse complement strand
ATACCGCTGTCACAGTAAGCAAAATCACGGAAATAATGATGCGCACTCATCTCGCCGCCATAGACAGCATTATGCTCACGCATTTTTTCTTTAATGTATGAATGCCCTGATTTAGACTGAATCGCTTCACCTTGGTATTGTTCAATCACATCAAAGGTATTCCAAACCAGGCGAGGGTCATGCACAATTTTCTCACCAGATTGTTTCAGTAAGAATGCTTGCGCCAATAGACCGACGATGTAATAACCTTCAATAAATTGGCCTTTTTCATCAAATAAGAAGCAGCGGTCAAAGTCACCATCCCAAGCGATACCCATATCTGCATGATGTTCAATCACCGCATTACGGGTACTGTCACGGTTTTCAACTAAAATCGGGTTGGGAATACCATTAGGGAAGGTGCCATCGGCATCGTTGTGAATTTTGACAAATTCAACAGGCATATTGAACTGTTTAAATTTTGCTTCAATGGCATCAACCACATGACCAGCCGCGCCATTGCCCGCATTCATGACCAATTTAAGTGGGCGAATTTTGGCAGGATCAATATACGACATTAAATGATCGATATATTCAGGCAGAATATGGTATTTTTCAGTTTTGCCTTTAGTGGGAACTTCATTAAAGTTGCCTGATTCAGCCAATAAGCGAATTTCTTTTAAACCTGAATCCGCTCCAATCGGACGTGCATTTTCGCGGACCAATTTCATGCCGTTATAGTCCATCGGGTTGTGGCTTGCCGTGATTTCGATCCCACCTTGAACATCTAGATGAAAGGCACCGAAATAGACTTCTTCAGTCCCCGTCATACCTAAATCTAAAACATCAACACCCGCATCATTCAGACCTTTGATGGTGGCTTGTTTTAAATCTTCACTGCTGAGACGGATGTCGCAGCCCACCACAATTTTTTTTGGTTGATAAATTTGCCCATAAGCACGACCGATTTTATAAGCAATTTCTTCGTTCAGTTCTGTACCGAGTTTGCCGCGGATGTCATAGGCTTTAAAGCAAGTTAGTTTTGTCATGTAATCCTGCAATATCCCTCAAAAAAGGAAAAGATATAAATATATATTTTAAAGATGAGCATCTGGTATACACATCTCAGCTAAGCATTTTAACAGCCTGAATAGGTCTTTATTCAAAAATTACCGATAGACATCCTTTATGGGAAAATACTTCAATGTTTACAGTATATGCCATCAATAAATGATATATCTACCGCATGATTTTTAATCGTATTATTTAATATCAATTGAATGTGGGATGCCCCAAGATAGATAGGTGTCTGATGATATTCAGCCGCCATAGCTCTATTTCTTCCGAAGTATATATCATTGATGCCTGTGACTTTTTAGGATGGTTAATAGTTTTAAATAATCCCCATTCTGAAAGTATTTCCTTAGCAGGCCAACGTAAAGAGAGTCCCACAATCTTCTGTGTAAGTTTCTTGATGACCTCTTGACTAGGATGCGTGTCAGAATTCCATTGAATTATTAGAGTAGAAATACTCTTCGCACGATCATCAAGATCAATTTCAAAAATACTTGAAGCTCTGTCTTGATATTTGAATCTGAACTCAAGCAATGTTCGGGGCTGATCTTTATGAGTATAGTGTAGCCGCGATTTACCCACTTTGGGTAATCGATGGTAATGTGGATCTTCGGAGTCTAATACAATAACCTTTGACTCATTTAAGCCTATGATCATTTCTTTGAATGCAGTAAGGCCTTCACTGTAATATTCTAGATATTGAAGATCATCTGCGAGGCCCATGAATTCACCTTGTCCAAGGGTCCCTAATATTGATGGTTCATCTGTCGCAACGACATCTGGATCATCAAAGGTATCTCGTTCTTCCCCATATGACTTGTTCATCCCCTTGAGTTTTATATAGCGTTTGGCAGTACGGATTGGTTGCTGAAAACTTAACAGTACTGGTTCAGATTTAATAATTACCGTACCTTTATCTGAACTTGCTTCCTGTAGATCATCAATAGCCGGTTCTTCTGGCGTTTTTTCAATGCGATAGCTACCCTTTGTTGTATTGGTCGTTTCGTTTTGTTTTTGGATAAAGTGAGAGCTAGAAAACTCAACCAGCTTAGGAAGTTTGGGTTGTATATTTTTAATTTCAAGAATTTCATTGATATAAATCTGATCTGATTCTTTTGAATAATAGGCTTTTACCGTAATTTCTGTATTTCTTAAAGACGGACAGCTAAAGTCGAAATTCCATTTCTCTCTTGATTTGTCTTGATATTTTTGTGAAATTAAGTGGGCGGCTATACTTTTATAGCAGGCTTTAATTTCACGATTAACTAGGATCCAAGCGAGAACACTGCGTATTTCAACAGAGTTATAAAGCGTAGTAGGAAAACTTTTTGACACCAATTCATGAATGATGTAATGATCTTTGTTTATTTTTTTGACAGCAAACTCTGCATCCAAAAATTCAGGATTGAACACATTACGGGCAAAGTATGCATTATGAAAAAACAAGGCACGGGCAAGTTCAAGCTTGGGTAAATGCACTAAGGTATTTTCATAGCGATGATCAAGATCAGTCATGATCTGAGACAACTGATTTTGTTGGCTGTAGATGTTGCATGTATTGTGCCAGCGTCTGAGATGTTCAATTTTATAGGTCAGAATAAGTGGATCTGCCGATTTGTACTCTGGAGTTGGTTTTAAACATCTTTGACGTGCAAGTAAATGCATATTTGAGAATCTAACCCCGACAGGATATTTTTTTTTCGACATCAGGTCGTTGAGCTGAAGTTCGATCATCCAAGCTTTGTTTTTTTGTTCTCTATAAATAGTCCCCATTGAACGAATAAAGGCATTCTCAGGAAAATTTTTCAGCATTATTACACCTTAATAATCTGATCATATTGTATGACCTGGTTGAGGAAGTTTTGGGTTTCTTTTGTCATTCTGTCTGTTGTTAAGCCAGCTTTTCTGAGTAATACCCACAAGGGGATAGACTCATTTTTGAGTTTATTTAGCAGAAGTTCACGTGATAAGCGCCGAATTTGATAGCAGCTGACATCTTCTTGGTATGTGCTTAGAAATTTTGCGATTAATGGTAAGTTATCTAAATTCTTTTCAATAGTTGATGGACTTTTTAATTGTTTGATCCACCAAGTTTTTGTCCGTCGAGGAGAGTCGAGATTATCTACTAATTGTTGATTTAAAAGAAGTAAATATTTAACACTATCCCAATCACGTTGTCTCCAATTGACCTTTTTTCCATAGGGAATAAACGGCATCTGTTTCTGACTATTGGTCTCCAACAGCCATTTCTTATCATTACGGTACAGCCAAGCATAGAGTGCTGTATTCTGCTTTCTTGCTTCAATAATAGAGTTTTGTGCTAAAGCTGTTAACCATGAATGGCGTTGATTCTGGATAACCGCGGACTGTAAGTTTTCCTGTGTGACGTCATCTAAAGAACGCTTTGGGGCTGCACGGCAGGCTTTCACCGCTTTGAGAATCTCTTGAAAAGTCCAAGACTTCCCACCGTAAAATGCTTCAATCACGATGAAATGTTCTAAGTAAGAAAAACTGCGTCGATGTTTTCTAAACATATGATGAAGCCAGCTATTTTCCGTACACAGATCACCTAGTCCATGCTGTATTAGAAATGACATCGGCCAACGTTGCATAATCTTTTGGTAAATGAGTTCATGTACTATGTGATGTTTGCCTTTGACCATATTATGTTTTAAGGCAAGGTCTTTATAAAAAAGTGTCCATTGCGCTAAGTTAGCAGACGGGGTGTTTGTAAGTGAACAAAGTTCAATGGCTTTTTGTGCAATCAAAATTTCATCTAGGAAGGCGGGTTCTTGGGAATGTGTTGGACAGTTCTCTAAACAAGCGGCTTTGAATTCATGCTTATGGACGGGTCTATATTGCACGCTACTATTGAGGAGTTTCCCATGTTGAGGACAGCAACTAACACCTGGAATTTGCCACAGTCTAGACCAATACCATTCGCCATAGCTTTGTAATTGTTCTTCGAAACATTGAGGACAGTAGCGTAAGTATTCCGGAATATTAACTTTTGATGCATTGAGTCCTACAGCTAAGTGCAAAGCACCATGCGATGCTCCTTGCATGAAATGTAAGCAGTTTTGGCGTCTTTCTTCGGGAATAAAGCAAGCATATATTGGGAATAGTGTGTGTTTATCAATAAGATGATTTAAATCATAAAGTCTTTGGGGTAGCCAGTGCAAAATTTTTTCAAGATGACATGGCAGATCTACCGTTGCAGAAACTTTACGATTTTGAAACACTTCATCAAGGAGTTGTTTCGGGCTAGTGAGGGCCAAACGTACTCCAGCACGTGCTACAGTACTGTAGATCAACTCATCAGGATAAGGCGTGGGAAAATTAAACATGTTGATGACTCTCCCTGAGCCATTGCTCAATATCAATTACATACCCTGTGTGATCTTTCAGGTGTTGATAAAATGAAAGAAGAGGGTCTTTTTGACTGTATTGAAAACGTAAGTCAGCATTATCTAACTGATGCCATGCTGCAGCTTTGATGGTAGGTTTTCGAGGGGATTGGAGCGCTTTTTTCTGATCATTTTCCATGACTTTTTCAAGGTCATTTTCATCTTTGAGCCATTGCATAATCACAGGCAACAAAGTTTGCATGTCTGTATTTGGATAAGACTGAAATGCTCTTTTAATCATGTTTGGGAGTAGATCTGATTGATACCCCAATTCAACCAATAGTCGATGCAGACGAATCGCCTGTGAGTTTCCATCATAGATATCGACATCATCTTTCTCGCCATGTTCTTGTCTAATCTTTTCCTGCAAGTACAGTAATTTTTTGTCGACTTCGGGGATACTTAAGTCTGAGTACTGCGCAATTCTTTGAGGATCCCCACTGCGTAATGCCTCAATCATGGCATGGATTGGGATCATATCCTGCATGTAGGTGGTTTCTAGCAGTCTGATCGTAATACGTTCTACCCCAGTCTCGATCGCTCTGATCTGAGCCAATACAAACAGTTTCACCACCACATCTGGTATACCTTGTGATAGTTTATACCAACATTCCCGTATATCTTCAGATAGAGAAAGATCTGCTTTAGTCAGCCATTGATATTTCCAAAGTGTATCTGTAAACCCCACCCATTCAGACTTGATCACTTGCTGAGTGTGAGGAGAAACACTATTTTTTTCATTTTTGATCGGCTCCCATAATACTGCCCCAAATCCAATTGCTCTTCGAGCTGATCTGAAATCAGCATCAAATATAGGGCGTGCTTTTGGTGTACCGACCATTACAACAGGTAAGCTGATGATATTGACGAGGGTGACGAAAAAATTAAGCATCTTTTTCTCTCCCCCAGATTTATTAACGCTCAAATGTTGAATTTCATCGATGATTAATAAGCCAATCGCGTGAAGATTGGCAATTTGGCTCATTAGATGCATCAGCGTTTCAACACCATGCCTTTTTAAAGCATATTTTCTTTCATAATCTGAGCCAATTGCAGAATCCACAGCTCTGAAAAAATGTAAGCATAAGCTTTTTAATGATCCATCGTGTGGACAGTCAATTTTAAGATAGACAATTTGGGTGAAGTTATATTTTTCGTGAAAAATGACCTGAGGATATGTTGCTAGAATTCGATTTAATGTGGTGGTTTTTCCACTCCCTGAACAGCCAATAAAAGACATACTCTTGGCAGTCGATTGTGCTGTTTTAAATCGAAACGCATGGATATCCCCTGTCATCATTCGTTCGTAACCATTTTGCAGGTGAGTAGCTAATTCACCTTTTTCAAGATTACGTGCGACATATCCATCACGAATCATAATGCCAAGCTTTTGCTCAAGTGAATAGTGTCTTGAAATAGGCAGAAAAAAACTATTCATGAGCTGAGAAATCAGATGACTTCTAACCACTCCGGGTTCATGTTTCTCAAGCGGACTAATATCTACTGTACATTTCAAGGCTGTTTTAATATCGTTGAAATTACGTATTGGCGGCAATGCTTCTATAAGTGGATTGCCTCTATATTGACCAAAGCTCGGTTGATAAATGGCGTTGACTTTCATTTTTTTTCCTCACTTTAATCATCATCGAATAATTGATCAAAAAATGCAGGTCGATCGTATTGATCCTGGTCATCTGTGTGTGCTTTACCTTTTGAAAAAGAAACGATATTGCTTGGTCGTTCTTGATTTGATTTACGGGTAGGCACTGATTCTTTGAGCACTTCTCTTTCTTGGTCGCGTGCCTTTATACGATTCTCTTTAATGGTTGAAAGGCGATCAGCATTGCTTCGGGTTGATTGTCGTGTCGATTCAAGGGCTTTTTGAATGATTTCTTCATTTGAACGTTCTAATTCAGCACGGGCAATTTGTAATGAGGTATGGTAATTTGCCTGGCTAGACTTTTGCTCCTTCTTAACTTTCCAAACTTCCCAAAAACTACAGCCTATAAATTCTCTTGAGCGTTGTGCTAGTTGTGCTTCCCAATACTCAGAGTTAGACTGCGAAAAAAACACGTATATTTTTTCAGCATTAGCCGGATCATAGGCTATGGTTAATTTTTGTGGGCGCTGTATTGATGTAGAGCGATGCATCCAACCATTTTCTAAGATTTCTTTACAAATATAGTAAACACCAAAAACTTTAAGGCCTAAATGCGACAGTGTAGCTTCAGTCCGGGGGAGGAGAGCAATGTAGATCAAACGTTCAGAAGCTGTTCTTAATTTACCAGTCCTATTTTGGATCCCCCAATTCCACAGATGTAATGGAATATTTGGAAGATCTGTCGGCATATCGATATCACGATCATAAGATCTGATTTCATGTGTCTGATTATGCATTAACACAGAATTAAGTATAATCTTGGTAAACTCATGTATGGTCAGAGTAGCATCTAGCCGATAATCTTTACCTCCACGTTTCTTTTCTTTAATAGGTTGTACAACACCTGGTGCATAGGGTTTAAAGTCAGCCTGTATGGTACGAAAATATCGCTCGATAATCCCTTTAAGATCACCTCGATATGCAGGGGCATTTTCAATTCGGATAGCAAAACTTTTTTCTAGGTGTTCAATTTGATGGCCGAGTAGTTCACCACGATCTGCTAAAATGGCTTCAGGTAAACCGATGCAAGGCCAATCCTCAGAACGTATTTCACGGCCAAAACTTTGACAATATTTGACTTTGTCACACATGGCAACACGTAGAACTTGCATGCTCGTAACATATGATGGATTTTCGAGACCAACATATATACCGGTCACCATACGACTAAATTCATCTATCATAAAATAGACAGTTGGCCGACCAATAATGCATGAGCGATCAGAGTCAGAAATGAGATATATATCTGCAATTGTTGCGTCAATTTGATATCGAGAACCTGGCCCTGAAACTTGTGAATTTGTTGTAGACAATAAAGGTCTGTTATCTTTCAAATATTGAATTTGAGGAGAACGCTTTTTAAGCCTAAAAGTGCGGCTAAAATCTCTTTCATAAAAATATTTAAATTGCCAAAAAGAAGGATACTCAGTCTTTGGTATATCAGGGTATTCCTCCTGATACAGTATCAGAAATTTACGGTAAGCGTATTTAATGGAAATTTTTTTGTCATTGAGTAGGTATTGATTGATAACTTTCTTAAATAATTTTTCCACGCTTTTATCAATTAATGCACCTGTACCAACAGAAATAACACGTGGTCGACCTAATTTTTTTTCAGTGACGGTTTTTTTTATCCCTTTTCCACCAGAATTATAATATTGAGGAATAAGCGCATTAGGTGTCATACCACGTTGCCAATAGCATCGTAATAGACGATAAATCGTTTGTTTAGTCGCGATTTTTTGTTGTACAAGTTGTTCAATTAGATAAGCACGTTCTTTAGGATCATAAAATCGTTCATGCTCAATAATTCTTTTGATTATCGCAAAGTTATGATCACGTTTTATCTGGTAAATAGATCCTGTATCTACAGAGAATAAACTGAGATCTGAAAATGGGTCATGTGCTAGTTGTGCTTGACTAGCGATAACGTGTTGTTCAAGTTCAGAAATTGGAAAAAGTTCAGGCAACGCCTTATTAGACTGTATATCTATCCACACTAAATACTGAGGGTATATTTTTAAAATCCGAAATAAAACATGATCTAATTGATAAACCTTATTAACCTGAAACATTGTGAAGTTTCTCCAAATATTGAATGTTTCCGATCTCAATGTCACGACAACGAATCTTTCTATAGCCTTTAGTGATATCGAAAAGAAAATAGCGCTGAGCAAGCAGTTCCCTAATTTCTAGAAGAGAGCCACCCGCTTCCATTGAGTAGTGAGTATCAAGATATTTGGATAGCTCTATCAGCGTAAGTTCTGGTTTTTGAATAAAATAAGTTTGGTAGAAATCTATTTTTGAGAAGGTATAGATATCAGTATTGACTTTATTCAAGGGGTAGAGCCATTTAATATTATCTATAGCTGTAGGTGAAATATCTTTTTCTGTAAAGAGAAACCAAGGTATGTTTTTTTGCTCCCAATAACGTCTCTCGAGTTCTAATTGAGCAATGGTCCTTTTTAGTTCAAGGTGTGTTGACTTAAGCGCTTTTACAACAAAGCAAGGGGGCTTTAGAGGAGAATGATTGACGATAAAAAATGTTGAGGTAATGATTTGATGGACATTTTGTTCAATGGGGTGTGGAATTTTTAGATCTTCAGCAATTTGAACAGTAGTTTCAAGATCGAGTGGGATTTGCTCCCGTATATCTTCAATATCCTGAATTCTGTCTAGTGCTAAAAATAGTGCTAATTCTAAGTCAGAAAATAAATGGTGAGTCCTTTGGGTCTTATAACCATATACACGACTCGATCTTTCAGTCAGCGACTTATTATCTCTGACATTCAAAAAAGGCTTGTATGTGTCTAATTGCCCTTGACCACGTCCTTCTTGCAGCCAACGTAATTGTTGTTGTTTTGAAACCATTCTAGAACTCATCCTTTTTTTAGAAACTACCATCTGATTTAATTTTAATCAATATAGTTTCTTACTTTATTTCTTGAATATTTATTTTTTTTACTTGGTATGAATGATTATTTCTTTTTGGTTATTGATTTTAAATTCATTTAATTTTTAAATTCAATAACATGCATTATTTTTTGATAGATGTTTACTAGCAAATAATTTATTCATATTTTGACATAGAAGTTAAATTTGTATGGCTTTGTTACACAAAGCTCATATAGGAGGTTTATTGAGTGATATAATTTCAAAATGAATAAGCTTATTCCTTAAATTTCTCGTACAACCAATTGGGCTTCCTATAATGGGCCCTTAATTAGTCCAGATAATATTTCCATTCGGTTTCATACTTAGACTCAGTGGTATGATCTGTTAGCGGCAGTGTAAAAATGACCCCCTAATGGCATTTAAAAACTGACCCCCTTGGTTAATATAGCGGTCATTTTGGACTGCTCAACATGTTAACTTTGGAGCAAGCAGTGACAATCCAAATACTTCATCAGCAAGGTAAATCTATTAAAGCCATTACTCGTGAACTGGGGGTGTCCAGAAATACCGTACGTAAATATTTACGGCAAAACACCACACCTCAGTATCAGCGTATACAGCCTAGAATAAGTATCCTTGACCCATATAAACCCTATTTACTCCAACGTGTAAACGCAGCTCATCCTGAATGGATTCCTGCTGTTGTGCTCTACCAGGAAATTTTAGGGTTGGGATATCCAGGAAAGATCAGGATCTTGAGGGAATATCTTGCAACATTAAAACCAGTTGCCAAACCGGAACCGATCATTCGTTTTGAAACCCAACCTGGCCAACAAATGCAGGTGGATTTCACCACAATTCGACGCAACAACACGACTTTAAAAGCCTTTGTCGCAACATTAGGGTATTCCAGAGCGACTTTCGTGAAATTTTATGATCATGAACGTACCGATGCATGGATCGATGGTCTAGAAAATGCATTTCAGTTCTTTGCAGGAGTACCTCAGGAAATCCTGTTTGATAACGCTAAAACGATCATGATTGAACGGGATGCCTATCAGGAGGGGCAGCATAAATGGAATCCCAAACTGCTCGACTGCGCCAAGAAATACAGCTTTCGTCCTCGCGTATGTAAGCCCTACCGTGCACAGACCAAAGGCAAAGTTGAACGCTTTAATGGATACCTCAAATCAAGCTTTATTGTGCCATTGAAAGCAAGCCTGAAGACTTCGGGTTTACTGTTAGATGTTGATGTCGCCAATGCCCACATTGGCCGGTGGCTGCATGAAACCGCCAATCAGCGGATTCATGCCACCACGCAAGAAAAACCGGCTGTTCGACTGCAACAGGAGCAGCAAAAATTTACGCCATTACCGCAATCAGATACAGGTTCCAGCACTGTACCTGTTGCAGCAGCACAGCATGTCATGCCCTACGAGAGTTTGCAGCATCCCTTATCGGTATATGACCAGTTGCTGGGAGTTTCCTGATGAATCTGCAATACGACCGTATAGAGCAGCTTTGCCAAAAGCTCAATCTGCCTGCCATCGCATCACAATGGTCACATCATGCACAACAAACATTAGGTCAGGATGGAAGTTATGCCGACTTTGTTGAAGCGATCTTGACGCATGAATATGCTGCCAGGCAACAGCGCAGTCAGCAGGTACTGATGAAACTCTCAGGCCTGCCTCAAGTCAAAACCCTGGAAGACTATGATTTTAATTATGCCCTAGGGGCCCCTAAATCACAGGTGATTGAACTGTTCAATCTGAGCTTTATTGCTAGAGCAGAAAATGTGGTGTTTCTCGGGGCTAGCGGAGTAGGAAAAACGCACTTATCTATGGCATTAGGCTATAAGGCCATCATGAACAACATTAAGATCAAGTTCATTACCGCCGCCGATCTCATGCTGCAACTAAGTACAGCCTATCAGCAAGGTAAACTGAAAACCTATATGCAACGTGCGGTACTGGGACCAAAGTTACTGATTATCGATGAAATTGGTTATTTACCGTTTGGACGTGAAGAAGCGAATCTGTTCTTTAACGTGATTGCCAAGCGTTATGAAAAAGGCAGTACGATATTGACGAGTAACTTACCCTTTAGCCAATGGTCTAAGTCATTTGCGGATGATGTTACGTTGACCGCTGCGATGTTAGATCGGCTATTACATCACTGTCATGTGGTACAAATATCGGGTGAGAGTTATCGTTTGAAGGATAAAAAAAGAATTGGGATTCAGCCCCAGGTTGAAACTTAATACGAGATCAAAGGGGTCAATTTTACTTTGCCATTTGTAAGGTAAAAGGGGTCAATTTTAGAATGCCGTTGACAATGTATCGCCTTTTGAGTTTGAAGCAATGTACAATGATAAGATTAACCCGTTAGGTCAGGTGGCCTAACTTAAATAAAAATTCTCCGACAAACCCGGTACGGTTCATAGCGAGTATCTGCTTATAAAAATTAGGTTTATTTGATTTTAACATCCGAATTGGGTATATGAGATTTTATGTTAAATGAATGATATAACCCATAGAGAAATATCATCAAATAATGAAGATACTTCGGATAAATTTTTGCTATAAATTATTGTTTTTATATCATTTTCTGAAAGCTTCCAAAATCCATCGGATGCTAGAATATATGTGGATTTTTTTTCAATATCTAAGGTCTTAAAGCTCAAGGGTTTTAACTTTTTTGTATTAAATGACTTGGTGACAATATTATCATTTGAAGAAGACCTAAGTATCATTTCGATACTTTGGGGATCTGTTTGATTATTTAAGCTCATCGCTAAATTATGAGGATAAGTAATCCAACTGATTTGTTGCTCATTATTGATTTTCCCAAGTCTGCAATCACCCAAATGTGCTGAATAAATTTGAGTCTGACTAAAAATAACCATCAAAATACTCATTGCTGCAGGTCGCAATTTTCCCCGATGTTCTATATAAAAATTCTCTGTTAGACGTTCAAAAAAATCATGTATATCTTGTGTAGTATTATTTAATTGAGCAAAGACGTCCTTCAAAGAAAGCACATAAGCCTGAAAATTTTTAACTAGTATGTCGCTGTTTTTACATCCCCCATGACCATCCACTACGTAACAAAAATATAGATTTTCATTATCAGTAAGGTTCCCTACAGCATCGATTCCAAATTTTTCTGGTGCGCTAAGATTCTGACATAAGGAAAAGGAGTTTATTAATATGCTTTTGGCCATTGTTTTATGATCGCTTGAATTACTTGTAAAGCTCTTTCTCTTGAGCCAAATCTACATTGATCTTCCATTATGATTTCAAAATCAGTTAATTCAGTGAGTTTTTTAAATTGATCAGATAAGTAATCTTTGAGTTCTTTTGGAGCATTATAGACTTCTTCAACTAAGGCGGATCGTCCCAGGCAAATTGTGATGATATCTTCTAAGTCTTTGCTATATAAGGGATCTTCTTTACGACCATGGAATGCTTCAAACTTGGTTGCTAAGAAATATTCAGGCATTAAGGTATTGATAATTAAATTATTCCCCAGCTTATACTCTACTTTTTTCTTATAAGCTTCTAGATACCAAGAGTTAGAGAAGCCTAAAATTTTTTCATCAGTGGGCATAAAGTCTACAATTAGATCTTCTCCTAGTTGGTAACGACAAGTGAAGTCCGTATTCTTTTCAAATGGATCTGAACTTTGATAATTTTTAAACCCTAGTTTTCTGACTTTCTCATCTAACTCATACCATTGGGTTGTGGTCTTTATATCTACAATTAAATCAACATCTTGAGTGTATCTAGTTGATAAAGATAAATTTTCTGGATCTAAAAACAGGCTAGTAGTGCACCCTCCAATAAATACTAGGTCTTTGATAAGATCCTCGCTTAAAGCACTTACAACCTGCTCTAGCATCTTCATTTGTGTTAAAGCATTATTCATTGTAGATACTCACGTAATAACTTTTCAGCTATTTTCTTTTCCCTTGGGGAACCTATTCTAAACACATCAATAAGAGCAAAAACTTCATACAGGAAATTATCATCTAACGCTGCATATGGTACAGATTTATATAATGGTTCAACTGCTAATCCTGAAATTGATTGATAGCTTTGAGCGGGCCAAATATAAGGTAATGAAGAAGAATACGATAAATGATCTGAAAGTTTTTTATTATTGAAAACAGTAGGAATACCAATATCAATAGCACCAACTTCTGTATGGAAAAAGTATTGAAAACTGTAAATAATTAGGTCTAAGAGAGCTCTTCTATTGGTTTTCCATTGCATTTCTACTAGCTCTAATCGCTTAAATGGTGAATTAGAGGTTACGATCAATAGCCCTATCTTGATTAAACGCTTTAAAGATTCTGCAACCTCACTTTTACTAATAACTACTGCTTCAGCCAACCCTCTGATTGATAAAGAATCATAAAAAGCACTTAATTTTAAAAAGATATCTAACTGCTCATCTTCTAATTTATCCCACTCAAGTTGTGCTTCTGAATAGTATTCTTTGAATATCTGGTGCTGATTCTCAATAGAGATCAGTTTTACGAGAACTAGAATGTCTTGAGGTTTAATCATATTAAGTTACCTTGTCCTCAATCCGTGGACTGAATTCATATTTGATCAACTCGTTACACTATTTGCAAGTATTTTTTAAAAATAATATTAAATAAAAAAGCCCGACATCTTGTCGGGCTTTTTCATCTTTGGTGCTAGGTAGGGCTGTCTACCTAATAATCCTGGTGCTAGAACTTATCGTTATTGTTTTATGTTCCGGAACGTCCTGTTCCTGTATGACTTCATCATAAGTAAAAAACCGCAGCTGCCCTAGCCGCAAAATCCTTAAATCTCTGTGCGCCAGGGCGTACAAAAATGGATAAAAGTTGTCCCGGTTTTATCCGCAGAAATTGGGGATAGTTTTCGCCCTGGAAGGGCTGAGAACATTGGAAAAACCGAAAAATTGACTACTTTTTAAACAAAATTATTGGAAAGAACTATCAAAACCGCTCATAAAAAAGCCAATTCGAGGGTGAATTGGCTTTTTATAATTCCATATCATAATGATTTTAAAAGATAAAATAATGAATGTTATTCCCAAGTAGAAATGTCCTACCTAATAACCAAATAGAAATGTCCTATATGGACATTTCCAAGTCAAGCACAGGATTTAGATTTCGTTCTTGGATTGCTATTTTCTGTGCACGTCTGCTTGGCATCTTTTGAGAACGATTGCGTTTGTTTTGTTGTTCCAGTTCTTCATGCTGTTGTTGGATATGATTCAGAACAGCACCCAACCGTTTATTCTCAACAATCTCTCGCTGATTCAGCTGACTTAATTTATCGAAGAGGCTGTAATTGATCTTTCGGCCATCATGCATGAGGGCTACAGTACCATCCGGGTATTCCAGGAACTCAAGATACTTACCGATCAACCTTTGATTTTCTTCGGTGTTTTCCAGGAGATATACGCATTTATCATAAGTAATCGTCAGGCTATTCGTGACTCTGCGGGGTTCACGCCAAGTAAAAATATCATCTAATTCTTCGGCTGTTTCAGTGATAGGCCGATGTAGATTCTTAGGATTAAAAGCCATCTTGGCGAACTTCTGATTGAACTGCTCAATGAAGCAGGGTAGCCAGGCATTAGCTTGCTCAATCGAACAGATGCCTTCCAAGCGCATTTCTTTGATCAGACGGTCCTGAAGCGTTCTATTCGCCCGTTCTACACGGCCTTTGGCCTGTGGTGAATTGGCGAAGATGATATCGATATTCAGGGTGCTGAGTACACGTCCAAACTGGGTAATCTTGGTGTCTTTCTTGCTGCTTTGATTCACTCTAAAGACTGAATGTTTGTCGCTGTAAAACGCTAAAGGCTTACCGTGCTGTTCGACATATAAACGTGTTGAAATCATATAGTCAAAGGTTGATTCTGATTCACAGAAGCGTAAATGCTGCAATTTTCCTGTCGCATCATCGATAAACACCAGCAAACAGCACTTAGCAGCGCGTCCTTCAAACCAGTCATGGTGTGAGCCATCAATTTGGATCAGTTCACCAAAGCAATCCCGGTTGTAACGAGGCTGATACGGGCGTTTCAGGCGCTTGGATCGAGGAATCCATAAGTCAGCTGCAATCATCCAGGAACGCAGGGTTTCTACTGAAAGATCGAATCCATGTACGGTGGTGAGCTTTTCATGCGCTAAAGTGGGTCCGAAACCATGGAGTTGGTCAGAAACAATATTGAGGCACTTGAGTCTGAGTTCTTCAGGAAGTTTGGAATTGCTGATTTGGCCACGACCGGCATGGGCTAATGCAGCGGGACCTTGAGCTTTGTATTTCTGCAGTAAGCGTCTGATCTGACGTTCTGAAATATGAAGTAGCTGAGCAGCCTGGGATTGAGTTATGCGTTGATCGCAGATTTCCTGCAAGACCGACAATCGTTTAAGTTCTTTATCCGACATAGACACCAACATATCAA
>ERZ650302.1073-NODE-1073-length-15512-cov-5.790386_pt1 | contig 15512 bp, 12 predicted proteins | sample MGYA00376238_ERZ650302 | MGnify/ENA primary metagenome ERZ650302 (study PRJEB26733, sample SAMN07839298) | wastewater metagenome | biome: urban; feature: wastewater treatment plant; material: waste water | place: USA: North Carolina | collected 2016-04-28 ... | reverse complement strand
GTAGTTGTCGACCTGCAATACATTGTAGAGTTGGCTCATTCGGTATGTATAATATACCATTATCAGTTACATCTGTCATTGTGTTAATATCCGTGCTTGGTCTATCCATTATATTCTTTAAATAACTATTTATTAACATACAATCATCTCCACATCACCCGTCTTATAAATGCTCGTGAATAATCTAGACTATATCCAATTTCATGCCAGTCGCCAGAATACTCTTGTAGATATACTGGGTTTTTGATATTTCCCTGTGCAACTACTATACCGTCTGTATTACCTCTATGTGTTATGCCATCTGCAGTAGCATGGAACCCACTTGCACCGAAATGGTAAATACCCCAGCCACCACCTCCATATTTTAACGGAACAGAAAACCAATTTGATTCTGTATACCAACTTTTTGGTTTCTTATCAGTTGGCTTATCAGTTGGTATATTTGCATAAAATTGTACTAATAACTCAGTTGCTTGGAGTGGTATATTTCCTCCTGATCTAGTAAAAGTTGTCCATCCTTGTATGTTATCATATATCAATTTCCAACCTAAATCCTCTATGTATGCTACATCACCTTCACCATTATTATAAGATTTAATATAACTTCTTACACCAGAGCTTAGGTTGTGCATCTCAGCATGATCACCGCCGCCTATAGAAGCATCTATTCCACCAACACCATTTAATCCCATTAGATATTGCCACCTTGAATTATCGGGACTACGTCTGTAAAAGGCATAACTTCCTCCAGTACCAGATGATCCAAGATGAAAATTACCGTTAAGTGTATCTAAATTATCAAAAGTGTGTTCATTATAAAATGTATCGCCAGCTTTATTTATTTTTCCATCTAAGTCTACTTGAGATGCTTTGGTGTTCACTAATGCCCATAACGCAGTTGGATCATATGCTGGTGCATATGTATTAATTAAATATTTTAATCTAGTTTCTGATATAAGACCATAATCAGTTTCAGTTGCAATATCTTTATCATAACCATATATCTCGTACAACCAATCAGTAAATGTAGCACTTGTAACAATAGTACCAACAGGTGGCACAGGTGAACCAGCACCTACTTCACCTTCTTTAGGTGGTATCTTTTGTTGCATCTGGCTGTCATCATATACTGTGTATGATTTTATTTCCCCGTATCTTCTGTAAACTCGTTTCTTTGTAATATAAGTTTGTAATATTACATTATCTATTTCTGTAACAATTAATAATCCCTTATCAGTAGTAGGATAATTCTTAGCTGAGTTACCCATCACTTTGTATGCTACATTAATATTAGCAGCATATATTTCATTTAAATCTACATCAGGAGTTAGATTGTCAATACCACTAGATAATACCATATCTTATTCTCCTTTCTTTATTATCTCCATAATACTCTAAATACAAGTCCTGGATTACTCGATAACCAGAATCTTCTATTACCATCAAATTGTATACAATTCCCCCATCTAAAATTTGGTATTGATATAGATAGAGCCATTCCTCTTGCAGCAAATGCCATAGCTTGCATATCTTGACTTGTGTGTCTTATTATAAGCATATATTCAGTTGCCTCATTTGGTGCTGTTATATCTGTACCTGTACCAGCATCTTTATATACAAAATCACGTTCTGTTAAAAATCTTCCCATATGCCCACCAGGTTGGTAATCTCTAACCCATCCTGACGGTGAGTTTAACCATATTGTAGGTACATCTGCAGAGCCCATATATAAGTGATTATTTGAAGGAGCATGATATATGCCTCTTCTCCATCCACCAGATCCACCTTGAAAATAGACTCCTGACCCATATAACACATTAAGTGATGAGTTTATTTTATATATCCCATTATTAAAAGTAAAATTTGCATTTGGGGCCGTATCTCCTGTTTTCGTTATTTTATTATTATATTCAGCTATTGAACCTTTAGAATTAATTGCAGCTCTTAAAGCTGTATCATCAAATCTAGGCTGGTATTTATCAATGGCAGCTATAATATCTTGCTCACTTCTTATGTTTGTATTATCATTTGCATACTGCAATGTATATTTATTATAAGATTCCTCATAAGCCCATTCATTCCAACTTCCATCTGCATACATTCTATAAAATACTGACATATCATTGTGTCTATAGAATCTTTGTAAACATATAGTTTCATCTTCAGACACTATTACTTCTAAAAAACCTTTTATAGCTGTTATTGCAGAAATATCCATTTGGTCAGCTATCGGTTGTAATATTGAATCATTATAAGCGTATGATCCATCTGTAAAGTTATTAGATACACCTTTAACATCTTCACTTGTCGTCTTTGTTAGCTTATTTATATAAACAGCATCATCTGGGTAATGGTTAAAAGATGTAATGATATTGCTATCATTACATCCATATAATCCTGTATTTGTGAACTTTCTAAATGTATTTAAATCAACATTAGACATTTCACCGTTGTAACCTAACTTAATGTCCATATGTCCTCCTTAGAAACCTGTAGTTCCTAATTTATGTCTAGTTATTGCTCCATTAAATGTAGTATCAGCTATTGAGCTAAATCTCATATAAGTATCAAAACTTAAACCTTGATTCGTTACATTATCTTTAACAGAGAATTGAAGTTTATTAGCTGTAGATAAAGTTACATTTCCAACTGTTACACTTGAACCTTCTGTTTTATTTATAACGTCAGCATGTATTATAACTGGTGCTGAACCACTGTAATTTATTAAACCAATTATATCTATATCAATTGAAGATCCACCTATAGTATTAGTAGTTGAACCATAACCTGTAGCATAACCTCTTAAGTTAATCACAAATCTTTTTTGATCTGCAGTAGAAGAAGCTGTTATGTTAGTTTCAAACCACATTGTAGCTGCATCTCCTAAAGATTCTTGATTATGAGTATGAACTAATTTCATAGGGATAGAGTTATTAACTGAGTACCCTGTGAATGAATAGTTAGGTGATATAAATTTAGATAGTATGGTTGCTGTATTAGTAGCCATCATTGTATCTATTTCTATTTTAGTATAAAATCTTACTGAGTCATAAATATACATCCATTTAGCTGTAGCAGTTCCTGCTGTATTCATAACCGCTAATATGTTATCTTTATTGTCAGCTTGATCTGTTATAGGTATAAATCTAAATATTTTATTAACTGAAGTTCCTAGTTTTTCTGTTTCTACAACTAATGAACCTTTACGTCCGCCAACTTTGGCTAAGTCTAACCCTATAGCAGTTAATTCTTGATCTGTACTAATAGGATATTGTCCAGGCTCTAATCCAACCATGTTAGATAGATTGTAACTTGTCGTAGGAATATAAGTTCCTACACCTGATCTAAATCTAGTGTGCAATCTCTCAAATAGATATTTAACTCTTTCTGCAGAAGAAATATAAGTTACTCCTCCTGTAAAGTCATCTTTAATCATATCTGTCATTAATAAAGTTCTCCAACCAGAGAATAAAGATTTATTTATCATAGATCTCATCATTACTTTTCCATCTTTAGTATTGTATATTTGTAACCCTGAAGAAGATGTAGCTCCAGTTGTTGTAGATTTTGGTAAACTAAACGATAACATTGTATCATCCATTGTACCAGTTTTAATTAAGTCATATCTAATTGTATTAGCATACTCTGTTCCAGTCATAGCATCAAAAGCTGTTGATGAATCAAATATTCTAGAAGGTAAGTTAAATTCATTATTAATAGCTACTGTTAATCCACCATTATTAATTGTTAATCCACCTGCTGTAATAGTAGTAGCTCCTGTTATAGCTCCACCGACTTTATCAAACTTTTTAGACATATCTGTATTATAAGTAATTATATCGACTTTTTTATCTAGTTCTGTTTTAGTTGCACTTCCAGTCCAATAGTTAGTAGTCAAATTAGTATTGATAGCATTTATTTGAGCTACTGTTGCTAAATCAACTTTGGTAGTACCGTCATTCCATTCAGGAACCGCTGGACTTAAAAAGCTAATTTTCTCTACTGGCAATGATCCTATTTGTAATACATCACTAGTGCCATTTCTTAATGTATCTAATATAGGAGTTTCTATTCCCCATGTACTTGTAGTACCTGAAGTTACTTTATTCAATGTAACAGCTCTTAAAGAAGTATTACCAGCTGCAGATAAGTTTCCTGAGATAGTAGTATTTCCTGTTATAGCTCCACCTGTTTTATCATACTTAAGATCTAAATCTAAGTTATTAGCAAATGAATACCAAGGTGACCATATGGTACCATTGTATTTTCTTATAAAGTAATGTCCGCCATTTGTATCGTTAGTCATAAATACTTGAGTTACTGTAGACTCCGCTGTATCTTTATATACATGTAATACACCAGTAGTACCAGTTATAGTTGTTGGATATCCTTTTTCTAATGTTATTGCAGCTGTAGGTGAATTAGTAAGTAAATAATAACCAATAGCAGATTGATCTTTTAATGTATTGATATCTAATGCTCCAGATGATGTATTTAGTAATCCTTTAAAGTTCCATGAGTTAGCAACATCAGATGCTACCATCCATTGGAAAGATTTACCAGTATCATCAACCCATGCAGGTCTAGTTGTACTATTTATAGCTACTATATTAGATTTAAGTGTTTCTCCAACGGTAATCTTAACTGAACCATTAGTAACATCTCCGCTGTATTTAATCAAATTCATTGTACCACTAGACGTGATATTAGTATTCGATACAGTTAATCCACTAGTAGCAGCAGTTAATGTAACAGCACCTTTTATTGTATTATTAGCACCGTTAAGAGTTGTATTACCAGCAAAGGCAGATATACCTGTAACACTTAATGCATCTGGTATAGTAGTTAATCCTGTTACTGATTCTACATTTTCTCTCCAAGCTGATGTAACGTAATTTGATGTTGGGTCTACATAAGCTGTATAAGTTTTCCCTAATCTAGTTTTCATTGTTAAATGTAAATATTTACTTGAATCTTTATATACATGTACTTCTCCAACTGCATTAGCTGGTGTATTAAATATTTTATTAATTAACTCTGTTGCTACTGGACCAGCTTCTGTTATAGTTTGAATGTATAACGAATCGTCTCTCATTCTTTTCTCTGATACTTCTTTAAAGAATAAAGTTGACGTAGGAAAAGAACTTTGTATTAAAGTTTTAGTTAAATTTAAATCTTCGAATCCTGAATAGATCGAATCTTTATTAACTATAGTTGATACTATATTATTTAATTCATCTAAATATACTTTTAATGTATCTGATTTAGCAGACCCTGATCCTATTGATACCCAGTCATGCATAACATAAGGTGTTACTGTAGTAGGCATTACTATTTTGTATGTCTTAGCGTCACCTTCTGTTGAATTATCTATTACTGTTAAGTTTCCATTTATTGTAGTTGCAGCATCTTTACTATTAAAGGTACCTTTTTTAACATAAATTCTTGAAGGATCATCAGCGTTTAACTTAATGTCTCCTATTATTTTATTAGTAACTTGAACTGAGTTTTTAATATGATCTAATAGTACACCATCATATTCTCCTGCTATAGGGAATACAGTTCCATCAGATGCTCTTGAGTATAACTTCTTAGCTGATAAGTCTAGAGATAGTTCTCCAACTTTTAAATTACTTCTATCAGCATATGATCTGGGACTTATTATAAGTCTACCAGAATCAACCCAAGTTGATAATTTCTCTTTGTTTCCTATATATAATGACTGAGCATTTGTAACTACTGCAGCATTCATAAAAGGTGTTTCATTTGGTAATGTACTATTAATAGAGATATATCCTGTAGGTAGTGTTGCTACTTTTAAATCTCTAATGTTAACTATAGTTTTAAGATTAGCTGTAGCTGAAGCCGCTGCTCCTATTGCAAATCTAGCTAATACCATTTGGAAACCTGGTGTGCCATCTAAATGATTACCATATATTGATTGTAGCGATCCATCAGCTAATACATAACCTAATATGATCTTAGCATTTGTTGCACCTTTATCAATCATAATGAATATAGTTTTTTTATTTAATGTAAAAGGTTTAGCTACTTCTATATTTTTAAATTTACTATTAACAGATGTTATTAGTAGCGATGATCCATCTACTTCTGTACCATATAAATTGCCTAGTGGTTGTGTGTAACCATTAGTTAAGAATAATAATTGTAATAATCCTTCTGGTGCAGATTCTACGTCTAATTCGAAATATACTTTAGTATTAGGTATAAATCCAAAATTAAGCCAAGTATGACCCCAGTTTTGTGTTACGTTATTATCAATTGATATAGATTTACTCTCATTAAATATTGTAGCACCTGATTCAATGACACCTTCGTTATCTTGTACGAATTTTAAACCTGTCATTTTAGATGTATCCACTACATTCATGTAAGCAGATTGTGCTAATGCGTAATCAGCATCATCTTGTAATTTATACCATAATGTATTCTTGTCAAAATTTGTCGGCATAACTTGTGATATAGATATCTTAGTTCTAAGTCTATCTCTCATATCATTTGTGATATCAGATAGTAATCTCATATCAGAAGCTGTTGTACCTGATTTTAACCATACTGTATTATCGTCTTTAACTACAAGTTCCCCTTTAGCTGCACTCTCTATTGTGGCAGCTGGAATAACTTTAGCTCTCTCTCCTATAACGATATCTTCTAATGTTATAATATTACCTGCAGCATTCTTTCCTAAGATAATATTTTTAGCAGTAGATATAGGCATTACTCTTTGCCACTTATATACACCAGGTGTAGTTTCAACCTGCACTGTAATATAAGCATCTTCGATACTTGCTGGCTCTACATATACCATAGAAGTATCATACCATATTGTAGCAGGATCATACGTAGTTGGTGTATAATCTTGTATAACATGGGCTTGATGTAAATGATTCATTAAATCATATTTAGCAGCACCAGATATAAGTCTAAAAGACTTCTTACCGTCTACTTCTACAACCATATATAAATCAGCTGTGGCACGATTGGCGACTAGATCACCAATTGCACGTAAATTAATAGCCTGCGGATCTAGTTCAGCAGGTCTTAATGTAACTATTGCCATAAATTATATTTCCTCCTTTTTGGTTTATTCTTAAAATAAATAATTAGCTAATTACTCTATTATGAATTTGTAATAGATTAATATAAAACTTTGTTTGAGAAACAAACAAATTCGTATATTATAGTAAGAGAAGGAGGAAAACATGGTAGATAAAAATGAATTTGATTCTAAAGCAGCTCAACTGGAAAGTAAATTAAATGGATATAAAACTTTAATACTATCTTCTGACGAAGATGAGTATAAAATTGTCGATTCAGTAAGTGACGTTTCTGTATTTGTTAAAATAGATAAATTTAGAAATGAGCTAGATGCAGCTATTAGAGAATTCAATGAGGAAACAAGATCAATTAATCAAGCAATTGTAAATATGGAAGTTAAAGATACTATAGTTCTAATTGATAAATTTAAAACAGTTGATGATACTAAACTTGATCTAAAATCTATATCTGATAAAAATAAATATGAAATTGATGAATACATTGCTAGCGGGGCATTAGTAGAACATACATTAGATAAAGATGGTATTATAATATATTTAGATTATATATCTAACATTATTAAAAATGTAACACCAATAACAGTTAATATTAATTTAGATGAAGAAATATCAATTGAGCAAAAGATAAAATTAGATACATTAGATGTATCAGAAACAGATAAACAATTCATCATGGATGAATATAAATTATATTATGAACATATAAAGGATATCATACTAAACATTGATGTATTATCTATTTATGATAGTATACTGGACATAATTGATTCAGCTATCGAAAAATCAGTGCTATTTTAATAGATAGTGAAATATTTTATAAAATATTCTAAAAATTTCTAAGGAGGAACAAAAATGAAAAAAAGAAGATCATTCTGGGAAGACTCAGAAGAAAATTTTGAAGATGTTACTGTTGATGCAGTAGACACAGAAGAAACAGAAGAAGAAGAAACAGAAGAAGAAGCTGAATACGGTGCTGTAGAACAAACTTTCCAAACAAGCGATATTCTTGGTACAACAGTAGTGTTAGACGAAGAAGTATCAGAATTAGCTGCTAAACTTGGAGAAGAAGCAGAAATAGACGCTGAAGCTTTATCAGCTCTAGTAGACGATAATGCAGGTCCAGAAATGACTGCCCAGTTCGGTAAACCATTTGTATCAGCTCCAACTGAAGATGGATACGAAACTGAATTACTTGAAGAAACTCTAGAAGAACCATCATACTTATATAGCAGAGATGCTGATCCTTTTGAAGACGAAGATGACTGTGAAGAGTATGAAGAAAAAGAAGAAACTGACGAAATAATTCTTGATGAAGAAGACGAAGAACTTGACGAAGAAGAAGGCGATGCAGAGGGTTTAGATTAGTCTCTAGTGAATCATCTATTACAGATTTAGTTAAAGATTATTTTAATCCTAACGTTAAGCAAGGAAAAGATTACCTTAAAGTATATAAAAGGATATTAGATAAAGTATCTGATCCTGATATGACTTTAAAAGAGAAATTGGATATTTATATTCAATCATATACAAAAATAACAAAAATAGCGGGTTTAGTTCAGTTTTGGACTAAACTTGCTAGTTTAGGTACTATAGCGATTATGGTTGGAAATGCCTTTATTGGTAGAGTTAGACTTGCTATCTCTCAAGCACAATTCGATGCATATCATGACACTTCTTTTTTACCAACTAAAGAGTGGATAGATGGTTTTACTGCTATGCAAACTAGAAATGCTTTAGAGGCATCAGGTTTAATTTTTATATCTAATATAGCTAAAGGTAAAAAGGATCTTTTTCAAACTTATGCTACAGGATTTAAAACTGCTAAAGAGTACGAAGATAAATTAGGAGTACTTAAAATAACAGTATTAGATGCTAAATCTAAATTCACTAGAATGGTGCAACAACAAAGATCAATGAAACCAAAAGAACTTGAACTAGTTGAAAGCTTAATCATAGCTATTGATAGAGATATTGAAAACATTGATAAAGAAATTAAATCAATTAGTAAAATGAAATCAAGTGGTGAATCTACGTCATTTTTAAAAGGTTTATTTAATATGAGAACTAGAGATGCAAATCGAATAGTTAGTCTTATTGATGAACACGATAGAATAGATGTAGATAAATTAACTGAGAAGGAAGCAATGGTTCTGCTTACTACTATACTAACTAAATATAAAAACAGTATAGGACAAGCACAAGCAAGAGCAGGATATACAAATATATTAATACCATTTATAGTAGGCTTAGGTAGTCCATTAGGTGCAGTGTTTTCATTTAATGTGTTACATAAATTAGTATCTCCTGAAAAGAATATGAAATTAAATACGTATTTAAGAAAGTTAAAAAAATCAGCATTAACAGATTTTGAAGCTGCACAACAAGCTACTAGACTTACCAAGAGTATAATAGGTATATTAAAGATAGAATTAAAGACTATGTCACCTGACAAACAGAAAGAGGCTAAGCTTAATATTGAGTATCTGAAAGAAATACTAAATGCTATAAAGTAAATAAATATATTTAAGTAGAGGTGCAATATGGACAATAGAAAAATGATCAATGTTACAGTGTATAATTTATGTAACAAAGTCATAAAAGATTTATTCGTAGAGAATGCTTCAGTATTTGTCTCATATAAAACTAAATTAAATAATGATATTAATGATATTAAAACTAATTATAATCGTGGTAGTATTGATTACTACCACGATAATAGTGAAATTTTAGAAATAAATCCATATCTTATGGAAATGTCAGGTGATGCTTTTAATCATTGGATAGTTTCTATAAATGACTTAGTAATGAATCTAATAGAAGAAGTCCTGGCATATACAAATGCAACTGATATCAATCCATCAATATTTAAAAAGAATATAGATAATTATGTCAATAATAAACTTCAGGATGATTATATTATTAAAAGACAATTTGTAGAGCAAGGTATGAAGAATCTAAAGTTAGATAAAAGAACTTATACCAAAACAGATTGGATAACAAGTTTAGAATATGGACTACAATTAAATGATACAATATTATCTAATTTAAGTAAATTGACAGATATAATTAATTTTCTAAAAGGTTATAGTAGCCAACTTCTATCATATACCGAGAAGGTATATGATGAGACAACTGACTATGACGAGTATATGGATTCTTTAATGAGTGAAGCTGATTTTTATAAGTTTCAATTAGATATCTTCGTTAAATTACAACGTAAGATGGCTTTCATGATGCAATACGCTAAAGTAAGATTAAATAATTATTTATTAGTCTTATCAATAGTAAATGCAACATTAAATAAAGAATATCCTGAATTAGAAAAGGAGGTAGACAAAGTTGAATATAATAAGTAAAAATACATCGGTAGGTTATAGAGCTCAAGTAGTAGCTGATATAATAAGAAACACTGAAAATGTACTAGATTCTTCTGTAACACAATTTCTTGATGCAACACCTATACTATGTAATTATTTAGCTATCGATAAAGAAGCTACCACTTCTAATATAGGAACAAGAGATGATGCAGGTGCGTACGCTGGTGCTAGAAAATATAAGTTAATAGAAAATTATGTCATGTATGGACATGTAGATGAAAAAAGTATAACTAAAGATAAAGATGAGGCTCTTGACATAAGATATAACACAGAAGAGATAACTAGTTTACATCTACCTAATACTATCATTCCTATGGAGGGTGATAGAGTAGTACTTGATATAAATAATAATAATATTCTATATAAAGTAGTAAGATCAGAACCTACAACATTCAATAACAAACCATACTACAAATCAGTAATTAAATTAGATGATTCATTGCCATCTATTAATTACAATATAGAGAATATGAAACGTGATGGTTTAATATCAGATACATTTGTATACAATCCTGATACACTAGGTACAGATTATTCTCCTTTTATTAAAAGAGGAACTTTAATCGAGATTAGCAAGTTTCAAGATTTAAGACATGAAATAAATACTATGTATAATGATAACTTCTACGATGTTAATAAGAATGTATTCTTATTTCAAAGTGCACCAACTAAATACCATTACTTTCCTATGATAAATTATCTACAAGAAGAGTTTGCTCCTTTATGGGATAACAATGGTATTAACATGATATTACATCATGAGACTTTAGTTAAAAGACGTTACTTATCTACATATAAGAAATCTAACATTAGGAAGTTCATATTAGGACGTGGTGATAATCTAACTACAACGGGTAGTGATACTACTTATGTATATGATTATACTAATACATACACAAAAGATACCTTTAAAATACAAAGTTATTTAAATGATCATAACCAATATAAAATACATGAGATCGTAGAGATATCTGCCAGTCAGTCTATCTTTGCTGATGTTAATGATGTATATGGTTATACTGTAGATGAATCACAATTTGAGGTACCTAAATTAACAGTTGAAACACCTATAACAATACCTTCTGATATATTAGATATCTTAAAAGGATTTAAGACACTAAGTATAAAAGAGATAAACGAAATACTGGAAGATATAGATATAGATTATACATTAAATTATTTATATTACACACCAGTGTTATTAATAATATTAGACTTATTTCTAGATGGAGTACTACACTCCGAGAAAAGAAATCAATTCTATTAAAAAGGAGATTAAATAATGAGAAAAGAAGTGTTGACGTACGTTAAAAGTACATCTTATGATATATTACTAAATAAAATGTACCCTGATGGTGAAGCTGTTCTAAGACCAGCTGAAGAAATAGAAAGATTAATAAAGCAAGGACATATAGTAGAATGGAGAGAAAGTAATAAATCCATGGAATTAACTATAGATTCATTCAATACTATATTATTACCTTTGATAACTGTTCAAGAAGAAATAACTACTATAATAGAAGGTGAACCTGAAATCATAGTAGAAACTATATTACCAGAGACTCCTACAATCATTCAAGAGGCTACTCCTGAAGGTTTATTCGTATCAGAGGAAAATACTACCACTGAAGTTGAAGAAGTTGTTGTAGAGCCAATTACAGAAGATGTAGTAGTCGAAGAAGTAATAGAACCTACAGAAGAAGTTGTAGAAGAAGTTATTACTGAAGAAGCTCAAGAAGAAAATGAAGAGTTTGTAGAAGAGGCCCCTACCGATGAAGAAGAAATGAAAGAGGTTACTCCTGCACCAACTAAGAAAAGACGAAAGTAGGTCAATTGTATGGATTTAAATAGTATAGTTACATATATGACATCTTTTTATTATAAATTCTCTGCAGCTACTATTAACTTAATTAGAGATGCTAAAACTAAAATACTTGAAGGAGGAAACAAATAATGAGTAAAAATAATAATAACAATGGTAACAGACCAGTAGTAGAAAATACTGAAGTAATTAAAGAATCAGTTGAAGTAATGAACGAGGTGGAAACTCTAGTTGTTAAAGAAGCTCCTGTAGCTCCTGAAGCACCTGAGGTTAAGCAAACACCTGTAGAAGAAACACCTAAAGAAGAAGTTAAAGTAGTAGAAGGTGTTATTATAAATGGACATTCTATCCCAGTTGAAGAACATAAAAAAGAAGAATCACATAATGTATTTATAGAAGATATCAAACCTATTATACCACTTGGTGGAGTAAAAGGTCCTTTATCTATTAAACTTACTGAATCAGTCATTAAACATGTATTGTCATTTGGATATAGAGTAGCAACTCTTAACGAAGATGGTAGTAGATTCTATGTACATACAGATACAAACGGTGAATTAAAAGTTAAAAAATAACACAAAAAAAAATATAAGAGAGCATTGCGCTCTCTTATTTTATTTTAAGTCAATTCTTTTGGGTTTGAATCCATACTTGAAATCCCCCATATCTTTATAGAACTCATTATAAATAACTATTAAATGAGATATCCTACTATCAGTATACTTTAATATATTAAATCTGTAATATTGTATATCTACATCATCATCTGACATTATAACGATGTATGGATGATACTTATACTTACTAAACTCCATTATGATAGATTTACTAGCTGCAAAGGAAGTAGATGCTACAAAGGTTGCATTAATATTCTTACCAAAATATAAGTAAGTATTAATAATATCAAAAGTACCTTCTGCTAGAAATAGAGTAGCAGATCCTTTATCGTGTAAATTGATCTCTCCTTTATTTTGTAGTGAGTAAGGCTTATGCTTTAAGGTAACATCTGAAGTATTGACTATAGAGGTCTTTCCTTTGAGCTCAGAGCCTCCTATCTCTCTGTAGTATAACATTGTATACCTATCATTAAGAAAAGATATAAACTTCTTACCATTAGCTTCATGTTTAATTAGAAAATCTAATTTAGAATGCTTTATCTTATTCTTATTTAAATCTCTGAATTCAGTTATACTAGAAACTATTCTAAATGTACGTTGATACTCTTCTGCCGATACATTAGTTCTAGATTTAAAGTATTCTTCTGTTAAATCTGATATACTACCTAACTTATAACTTTCCTCTTTCTCATAGTATTCGTTATTCTTATGAAACTTAGAGAACTTTAAATATTCATTTTCTACCTTATCTAATAATTCTAACTTATTAATCCCTAACTTACGTAATGTTTTCTTATTTAACATTCCTCCCACTCCACAAGTAGCTCGAAAGCATTTAAATATTATGGGAGAGTTATCTGCTAACTTTATATTAAAATGAGACTTCTTACTATTAGTATCACAATAAGGACACTTAGTAGTAAGCCATCCAGAGCTAGATCTAAACTTACTCTTGTTATCAACTTTATAAATAGCTTCTTTAATTTCATCTCTTAAGCTCATTTGTATCATCTTCATAGTCATATATGTATGTATCAAATAATCCCATTTCTTCTTTTTCGTTAGCTGCTAGGAATGCTATAAATTCGTTTACAATAGGTACAATAAAATCTTTATTCTTAAATCTATATTCAACTTCAACTATAGATCTAATATTTTTTATTGTACGTTCTTTATTTATTTTGTAATGTCTTAGTTTAGATATCTCATCTAAGTGATGTTCTAGTATTATATTAGTGGGTACTAATGTATCCATTGTTAAAGCTAGACTTAAATGTGGATATTTTTTATATAGCATGTGAGATATACAAATACCTAACTTAGCATATAAAGAACCATCTAATAATTTTAATGTAGCTACATCTTGACTTATTTGATTTAATGCTAATATAACGAAGTAATCACTTAATGCTGATTTAATGGGTATTATATCCATAGTAAGTTTATGTCTAATAAAGAAATCATTAACATATCTCTCTAATAACTTAATGTGATACTTCCTATCGTTTATATCAGCTACATCTCGCTTCTCTAAGAATAACTCATATTTGTAATTAGATGAATCATCGCCATCACTAGGTATATGCGCATTAACTATATTATTCATCATTTCATTACTTGTGTTAGTAGTCATATGTTTAATTGTAGATTTAATGTATTTAACTACAGTTTTGTATACAAGTTTAAACTCACGATAATCTTCTCCCATTACATAAGTTTCATTAGCTGCTTCATTAAGATACCTTATAGGAGCTATCTTATATATGGTGGTAAGTACAGTCATTAATAAAGACTCAGTTAATTGGTTTAAATCGCGACCATAATTATAAAATACAGCCATATGGTTATTTCTTTTTAAATCATTCTTGATAGACGTGTACAAGAATTTAATAATAGTATTTTGGAAATCATGTGCAGTTACTTTGTCATACTTATCAGAGTCATAATTAATCTCTAAATAATACTTAGACATTAAATGTTGGAATCTAGATATAAGCTTTATTGCAGGATCATATGCATAGTATTCTAATTTAACTTGTCCTAACATATTAATTCCAATATTTATCATTTTAAATACTGTTATTATACATACTAGTACAAATACATCTTCATCAGACAGTGTAGTTTCATGCTCTTTAGATGAGTTGGTATTAATGTGTATATTCTGCTCAGTATATTTAATAATACCAAGTAGTACATCATCATCTAAGTTGTCTAATACGTCCATTAATATCTTCTTCTTAGCACCTAATTCATCATACTTAATCCCGTCTTGTGCTCTTACTAAATCATACACTTTATTCTTAAAGTCTGTACCATATAAATTTAATCTCATATAAGTCATAAATATATTAAACTTATTAATAAAATTCCATTCATTACAATCATTTGGATAATTGATTTCAAATTGGTACACATCTTTCGGGAATGATACAGGATATAAATTTGTCTTAATACAGCCAGTAGAAAAACAATTATCCAATATAAATGGTTTCACTTCTACTGTTTTTTGTTCTGATTTGAGTATGCTGTCAATTTCATTTTTCTTATCAATATCTTCACGATATGAAGATAGAAGTAAAGATGTCATAGTTTCATCAAAGCCATCTGTATTAAT
>ERZ650302.1071-NODE-1071-length-15515-cov-27.053493_pt1 | contig 15515 bp, 10 predicted proteins | sample MGYA00376238_ERZ650302 | MGnify/ENA primary metagenome ERZ650302 (study PRJEB26733, sample SAMN07839298) | wastewater metagenome | biome: urban; feature: wastewater treatment plant; material: waste water | place: USA: North Carolina | collected 2016-04-28 ... | reverse complement strand
TCGGCGTGGCCGGCGCGGGCCAGGAAATCTCCACCCGCCCCTTCCAGCTCGTCACCGGCCGCAAGTGGCTGGGCTCGGCCTTTGGTGGCGTGAAGGGGCGCAGCGAGCTGCCCGGCATGGTGGAAGACGCCATGGCCGGCAAGATCCAGCTGGCACCGTTCGTGACCCACACGATGGGGCTGGAAGAGATCAACACCGCGTTCGATCTGATGCACGAAGGCAAGTCCATCCGCTCGGTGGTGAAGTACGCAGCCTGACCCAGGCACTGCAAAAACAAGAGCGCCTTGCGCTGGCTGGATAGGCATTCAAGCCATAAAAGCCTTGAAACCCCTATTCAGCAAGCGCTACCAGCTATTCTTTTGTGAGCAACCCATGTCCACCCATCTAGAACTGTTGAGCAGCCATGCCTGCTTTGGCGGTGAGCAACGCTTCTACCGCCATGATTCGGGCACCATCGGCCTGCCGATGAAATTTGCGGTGTACCTGCCGCCCCAGGCCAGCCAGGGCCCCGTCCCGGCCCTGCTGTACCTGGCCGGGCTGACCTGCACCGAAGAGACCTTCGCCATCAAGGCCAGCGCCCAGCGCCGTGCAGCCGAATTGGGCCTGGCGCTCATCACGCCTGACACCAGCCCGCGCGGCGCCAACGTGCCCGGCGAAGCCGAGAGCTGGGACTTTGGCGTGGGCGCAGGCTTTTACCTGGACGCCACCCAGGCCCCCTGGGCCACGCACTGGCGCATGGAAAGCTACCTGATGAATGAGCTGCTGCCGCTGTGCACGGCACAGTTGCCTATCGACGCGCAGCGCCTGGGCATTTTTGGCCACTCGATGGGCGGGCACGGCGCGCTCACATTGGCGTTGCGCCACCCTGGGCGGTTCAAAACCCTCTCGGCGTTTGCGCCCATCTGCGCGCCCACCCAATGCCCCTGGGGCGAGAAGGCGTTCACCGGCTACCTGGGTGCAGACCGCACCAGCTGGGGTGAGCACGATGCCACCGTGCTGATGGAAAACCAGCCCCTGGCGCCCTACCCTGGCGGCATCCTCATCGACCAGGGCCTGGCGGACAAGTTTCTGGAAGGGCAATTGCACCCCCACCTGTTCGAGACAGCGTGCGCGCAGATTGGCCAGCCCCTCACGCTGCGCCGCCACGCGGGGTACGACCACGGCTACTACTTCATCCAGACGTTCATCGACGACCACCTGCAGCACCACGCCAAGGGCCTGGGCGTAGCAGCCTGAGCGGGCTGTTTCGTACCGCCTTCCAATGGCAAAAAGGGCTGTCCCGCAAGGGGCAGCCCTTTTTTTACTCAGCGCCCAGTGCGGGTCAGGTGCCCACCACGCCGCCGTCTGCCTTGCGGATGACCACGGTGGCCGAGCGGGGACGTCCGTTGGCCTTCTTCTCCGGCCAGTTGGACACGGCACGGGGGTTCTCGGGGTCGGTCAGCTCGTTGGCGGGCTCACCGGGGTGCTGGATGTTGACGAACATGGTCTTGCCGTCCGGCGTGGTGGTCACGCCGGTAACCTCGCAGCCTGCGGGGCCGACGAGGAAGCGACGCACTTCGCCCGTGTTGACATCGGCAGCCAGCATCATGTTGTTGCCAAAGTTCTTCAGGTCGCCCTTGCCCATGGCCGACGTGGACATGTCGCACTGGATCCACAGCACACCGCGGCCGTCCACCCACAGGCCATCGGGGCACGAGAACATGTCGCCCTTGATGTTGCCCTTGGCCTCGGCGCGCTCCAGCGATGGATCACCCGCCATCACGAAGTGGTTCCAGGCAAAGGTCTGGCCGCTGAAGTCGCCGTCTTCCTTCCAGCGAATGATGTTGCCTTGTGTGTTGTTGGCACGGGGGTTGGCCGCATCCACCGCAGGCTGGTTGGCGCCGCCGCGGTTGCTGTTGTTGGTCAGCGTGGTGTAGACCCAGCCTTGCTTGTCCACGGCGATCCACTCGGGACGGTCCATCTTGGTGGCGCCCAGCAGGTCGCTGGCCTGGCGGGCCTTGATCAGCACTTCGCCCTGGTCGGCAAAGCCGTTGGCGGCTGTGAGCGGGCCTTCGCCATGCGTCAGCGCAATCCAGCGGCCCTTGCCGTCGGCGTTGAACTGGGCCACGTACAGCGTGCCATGGTCCAGCAGCGTGGCGTTGGCAGCAGCGCCACCGGGTTTGATGGCATCGCGGCTCACGAACTTGTAGATGTATTCAAAGCGCGCGTCTTCGCCCATGTAGACCACGGCCCGGTTGTCACGCGTGACGGCCACCGTGGCGCCTTCGTGCGCACCCCGGCCCATGGCCGTGCGCTTGACGGGGGTGGAGCTGGGGTTGTTGGGGTCGATCTCGACAATCCAGCCGAAGCGGTTGGGCTCGTTGGGGTTCTTGGTGGCATCAAACCGCGCGTCAAACTCATGCCAGCGGTAGCCAGAGCCGCCCTTCTTCAGGCCCCAGCGCTTTTCGTGGGCGCTGAGTGTGTCGCCACCGCTGAAGTAGTTGATGAAGTTTTCTTCAGACGTGAGGTACGTGCCCCAGGGTGTGATGCCGCTGGCGCAGTTGTTGAGGGTGCCGAGCACCGAGCGCCCTTGCGGGTCGGCCGCGGTTTTCATCAGCGCGTGGCCTGCGGCGGGGCCGCTGACCAGGGTGGGCGTGTTGGCTGTGATGCGGCGCGCCCAGGGCGAGGGTGTCACCACCTCCCACTTGCCGTTCTTTTCCTGCACTTCGCAGATCGACACGCCGTGGGCGGCCTGCGACTTGCGCACCTTCTCCAGGCTCCAGTTGGCGGCGCCGTCGGGGAACAGCAGACCGTGGTCCACATACTCGTGGTTCATGGCCAGCAAGCCCACCTTGGAGCCTTCTTGCGCAAAGTAGTGGATGCCGTCGTGGTGCATGCCAAACTGGGTTGCCTGCTGGGCGGCGCTGTTGCTGGCGTCGTCCTTGAACGCAGCGTTTTCACCAGACATGCCCACCGGGTCACCCCAGGGTGCGATCACCTGCACGGTGTAGCCCTCGGGCACCGTCACCGTGTCGGCCGTGGAAAGGGCCACGCTCTTGAAGCCCAGCAGGGGGCCAGCACCAGAGCCAGGGGTGGCACAACCCACCAGCGCAGCCGCACCGGCCACCGTGCTCAGCGGCGCCAGAAAATTGCCGGCCAACGCGCCCAAACCGCCACGCAACAAGGTGCGGCGCGAAGGGGCTGACACCTCATGGATGCTGGGGTTGGAAGAACGGTTGCTGTCTTCCATCAGGGAGAAATCTTTTGCCATCGTGCTTACTTGGTTGTGACTGCGCTGCCGGGGGTCGGCAGCACGCGCGGCATTTGTAGGCGCGGCGTATGACCAAGGCATGACAGGCACGCAGAAGATCATCTCCCGCGCGGCACTCGGTCAGCGACTTGCACACGCTGATCTGCCGTAGAGCGCGCGGACAAGGTCGATGCTTTTTGATATCAAAAATTGATACATTTATCAAATAACCATTTATTTGATAGATATGCTTGAAATTTAGCAAATCCGTCACATAATGTAACCATGCACACCGCTGGTGCACGGGTTCCAGCGACAGCCACCAGCAGACGCAGGCACCGGAAAGATTGCATGACGACGACCTCTTCTTTGTCGACAGAAACTTCCCCCACGCCGGGAAGCGCCACCGCCGAGGTGTGCGCGTCCGTCGATGAACTCAAACAACGGATCTTCGACGCGACGCCCATGGGGCTTTGCCTGCTGATCCGTGCCCAGCCCGTGCTCATCAACGCGCGATTTGCCGAACTGCTCGGGGCTGCCCCTGAAGACGCCTTGCGCCCTGCCACCTGGCTGCAGCAACAGTGGCCAGAGCTGTGGCCGCAACTGCTCGGCATAGGCCGCGGCCAACGGCATGTGAGCTGTGCAACTGCCTCGGGCCGCATCTTCAATGGGCGTGCCTATGCGCGGGTGCTGCCCGCACTGGCCGAAGGGGCCGAACTGATCACCGTGGTGGACGAACCCCAGCGCGCGCAAATTGCTTTTTCTTCGCACTGGCGTGCCCGCATGCTGGAGCAGACGGAGACCATGGGCCGCAGCGGCTCGGCAGAAATCGACCTGGACCAAGGCAAGGCCTTGCTGTCCAAGGGCCTGTATACGCTGCTGGGGCTGCCCTTTCACCCCAAAGCCGTGCCCAGCTGGCGCCTGCTGCAGCGGCTGCCCGCGAAAGAGCGCGGCTATGCGGCCTCGATATGGCAAGGCGCACTGCCCGACGAGCCGTTCGAGTTCCAGCACCGGCTGGTCTGTAGCGATGGCAAGCGGCTTGAAGTGCTGCAGCGGGGCATGGTCGAAACCGACGGCTCTGGCCGCCGCCATGGCTACGTCATCATCCAGGACATCACCGCCCAGCGTGAAGCCGAGCAGCGCATCCAGGAGCTGGCCAACCACGACGAAGTCACGGGCCTGGCCAACCGCACGCAACTGCTCGACCGCATTGATGCAGCCGTGCACGCCGCCAAGTGGGACCCGCAACCGTTTTTGCTGCTCTCCATCCAGGTCGATCAGGTAGACCAGCTCAAGCAGGCCATGGGCTATGGGGCGGGTGATGCCATGGCCATGGCCGTGGCATCACGCCTTTACACGCTGGCCGAGCCCAGCGACATCGTGGCGCGCCTGGACGGCGGTGAATTTGCAATTTTGCTGAGCCCCGAAAGCAGCGCGCTCGACCCCCAAGGCTACCGCCACGCCCGCGCGGTAGTGGAGGCCATGTCCAAGCCCGAGCGCCTGGGCGCGGCCGAAATTGTTCCTGGCGGGCGCGTGGGTGTGGCGCGCTTTCCGGCCGATGCACAAACCGCCAGCGAACTGCTGGAAGCCGCCCAAACGGCACGCATGGGCATTCCGGCCACGGGCGAGCAGGTCGCGATCTTCACCCCCGAAGCCCGGGCGGCAGCGTTGCGCAAACTGGCTGTCGAGTCGGGCCTGCGGCATGCCGCAGCGCGCGGTGAGCTGGGCCTTTCCTACCAACTGCAGGCCGACCTGACCACCGGCGAGATTGCCGGTGCGCAGGTCATCATGAACTGGACGAGCCAGACACTAGGCAGTGTTCCAGGCCATGAGTTTTTGCCGATTGCCATGCAAACCGGCCTGATCGTCATGCTGGGCGACTGGAAACGCGAAGCGATTTGCCAGCAATTACGAGCCTGGGAGCAGGTGGGCGTGCGCGTGCCGCGCCTGTCCATGCGCATCTCGCAACTGGAGCTGCAGCAGCCCGACATGGTGGACAAGCTGCGCCAAAGCCTTCTGGCCAACGGCCTTCAAGCGCAAGCGCTCGGCATTGAGATCAGCGAACAGGCCTTGTTCAATGCATCGCCTGAACTGGTGAAGACCTTGAACCAGCTGCGCGGGCTGGGGCTGGAGATTTCGCTGGGCGATTTCGGCGCGGGCGCCACCAACCTGGGCCTGCTGCGCACCCTGCCGGTGGATGTAATCAAGGTGCACCGCTCATGCGTGCCCGATGTGACGGCGGCCACCGGTGATGTCTCGCTCACCCGGGCCATCATCAACATGGCGCACAGCCTGCAAATGAAGGTGATGGCGGATGGCGTGGAAACCACAGGCCAGCTCACGCTGCTGATTGCCAATGGCTGTGACCGCATGCAGGGCCCGGTGCTGTCGCCGCCCGTGGACGCCAATGCACTCGTACAACTGCTGGCCAGCAAGATCACGTTGCCCGCCCACCTGCTCACTCGCCGACGTGAACGCACCTTGCTACTGGTGGACGATGAGCCCAACATCGTCTCGGCGCTGCGGCGCCTGTTCCGCCGCGAGGGCTACCGCATCGTCACCGCCAGCAGCGGAGCCGAAGGGCTGCAGCGCATGGCCGAATACGAAGTGGACGTGGTGCTGTCAGACCAGCGCATGCCCGGCATGACCGGCGTTGAATTTTTACGCCGTGCCAAAGAGCTGTACCCCGACACCGTGCGCATGGTGCTCTCTGGCTACACCGAGCTGCAATCGATCACCGACGCGGTCAACGAAGGCGCCATCTACCGCTTTCTGACCAAGCCGTGGGATGACGAACGGCTGCTCGTGCATGTGCGCGAGGCCTTTGCCCACAAGGAACTGGGCGACGAAAACAGGCGCCTGGCCACCGAAGTCGTCACGGCCAGCGAGGCCCTGGCCGCCGCCAACGAGCGGCTGGAGATGGTGCTGAACAACCAGCAGCAGCAAATCGACCAGGAGGCCGCCCGTGCCAACGCCGTGCGCGACATGCTCGACCTGGTGCCCGTGCCGTTGCTGGGGGTGGACCCTGACGGAGTCATCGTGCTGGCCAACCAGGAGGCCCAGCGCGTTCTGGGCCACCGCACTGCCGTGCTGGGCGAACCTGCAGAGGCCGTACTGCAGCAGCCCCTGCCGCCCATGGCGACGGAACTACTTTCGACCCCAGCCCAAAACGCCCCAACCACTTACCAGCCGCCCCTGCACTGGCTGGGCCCCCACTGGAGCGGCAAGGTGCGCGTGCTGAACACCACGCCGCCGCGCGGCCTGATGGTGGTGTTGACGGAGCACCATAGCCCAGCACAGCCACAGCCCGACAATGAAACGCCCTGTTAAGACGCGAAAGACGCGAGCGCGAACACGGCACCGATCAAAAACATCAGCCCTTGTCCATGGCACCCCATTCCGCCCCCTCACTGCCCGACACACCCAGTGCCGCACCCGTTGCTGCCCCCATCAGCACCACGCTTGAAGCCGCATCACCAGCACCTGGTACGCAAATACAACCGACTGAGGCCGTGGATCCGGCTGCACAACGGCTGCGCCACCTGTTTCGCCGCCTGGATGCCAAAGGCCAGACCCATGTGCTGAAGAAAGCGCTTTTCGAATACCGCGGAATTGAGCTGCCATGAAAATCCCGCCACCCCGTCTCTTGAAGCTTGATCGCGAAGCCCTCGCACGCGACGTGCGCGCCCTACCCTCTCTGCCCACTGTGGTGCAGGAGCTGATGATGTTGGTGCAGAAAAATGAGGTGCAGCTGGACACCATCACCAACACGCTGAGCCTGGACCAGGCCTTGTCGGTCAAAGTGCTGCAGCTGGCGAACTCTCCGTTCTACGGGTTGTCCGGCCGGGTGCGTTCCATTCGTGATGCGATCAATATTTTGGGAATGCGCCAGCTCAGCAGCCTGGTCATCGCCGCGGCGCTGACCCTGCAGTTCGAAAAGCTGCACGGCCAGTCCTTGCACATGAATGCGTTCTGGCGGCATTCGATTGGCTGCGCCACCGCAGCCCGCCAACTGGCCAAACGCACGGGCCTGGATGAGCAAGCAGCTTTCACCGCAGGCCTGCTGCACGACGTGGGCCGACTGGTGGTAGACAGCCACCACCCCCTGGAAGCCGCGCAGGCCATTGCCTGGGCAGAGGCCAGTGACACGCCCCACTGCGATGCCGAGTACATGCTGCTGGGCATTGACCACACAGAACTGGGGTCCTGGGTGTGCCGCCACTGGCGGTTTACCAGCGATGTGACCGATGCCATCGCAGGCCACCACCACCCACCGCCTTCGGGCGCGCTGACGCTGATTGACATCGTTCACGTGGCCGACGCCATCACCCACGCATTGGACCTGGCCGAGGCCCCCAACGAGGCCGTGCCTGGAATCAGCCCCGCAGCGTGGGCACGGCTGGGCCTGCAAGAGCCCGAACTACCAGCGCTGCTGGCCAGCATTGAAAGCGAATTCAACGATCTGTATGCCGTGCTGAAGCCCGCCAAGGAGGCCCCATGACCCACACAGGACTATCCCCCCTGCCCCAGGATTTGACGCTGGCCGAGATGTCAGACGTGCAGATCCGCGCCATCGTGGGCGAGCTGATCAAAACCAACCGGGACTTGAAGGAGGTGAACTCCAAGCTGTCTGATGCACAGAGCAAGCTCATCCAGTCGGAAAAGCTGGCCTCCATCGGGCAACTGGCAGCGGGTGTGGCGCATGAGATCAACAACCCCATCGGCTTCATCTTCTCGAACTTCGGCACCCTGGAGCAGTACCTGGAAGACCTCTTCCAGATGCTGGACGCCTACGAGCAGGCCGAGGCGAGCGTGAGCGACGGCGCAGCACTGGCACGCATCCGCAGCCTCAAGGCAGATCTGGACATTGACTACCTGAAAGAGGACATTCCCAACCTGATGCGCGAGTCGCGCGATGGCATCCAGCGCGTGCGCAAAATCGTGCAGGATCTGAAAGATTTTTCACGCGTGGATGCACGCCAGGAGTGGGAAAGCGTGGACCTGCACGCGGGCATCGACTCCACACTCAACATCGTCAACAACGAGATCAAGTACAAGGCCGACGTGGTCAAGCACTACGGCGCGCTGCCCGAAGTTCAGTGCCTGCCCTCGGAGCTGAACCAGGTGTTCATGAACCTGTTGGTCAACGCAGCCCACGCCATCACGGCTGAGCGTGGCACCATCACCATCAGCACCGGAGTCGATGGCCCCAACGTGTGGGTGGAGGTGGCCGACACTGGCGCAGGCATTGCACAAGAAAACCTGAAGCGTATTTTTGACCCCTTCTTCACCACCAAGCCGGTGGGCAAAGGCACGGGCCTCGGCCTGTCGCTGTCTTACGGTATCGTGCAAAAGCACAGTGGGCGCATGGAAGTGCACAGCGAACTGGGAGTGGGCACCCGTTTCAGGGTCACGCTGCCCATCAAGCACGAAGAAGCAGCCACCCAGCCAGCCGCTTGACGGCGGGCCAGCGCCCCCACCAGTACCGCCCAGCCCCGTACCCTTTTTGCAGCCATGGACACCGACAACACCCCACTGATCCCCGCCGAGGCTGCGGCGCCAGCGCCCAGCCGGCCGCCCGCCCCACCTGCCGAGCCCTGGACCGTGCTGTGCGTGGACGATGAGCCCAGCATCCTGTCAGCCCTCAAGCGCGTGCTGCGGGCCGAAGACTGCAAGGTGCTGCAAGCGGGCAGCGGCGCGGAAGCCATTGCCGTGCTGGAGCAACACCCCGTGGACGTGGTGGTGAGCGACATGCGCATGCCGGGCATGGACGGCGCCGCCCTGCTGGCCCAGGTGCGAGCCCGCTGGCCCGCCACCGCGCGCATTCTGCTCACGGGGTATGCCGACATGAAGGCCACGGTTGCGGCCATCAACGAAGGGCAGATTTATCGCTACATCCACAAGCCCTGGGACGAGACCGAACTGCGGCTGACCGTGCGCCAGGCGGCCGAGCGCAGGCAGCTGGAGCGTGAACGCGACCGCCTGCAAGCCCTGACGAGCGCGCAGAACGAAGAGCTGAAAGCCCTGAACACCGGGCTGGAGCAGCGGGTGCAAGAGCGCACCAGCGAGCTGCGCCAGGCCAACGACCAACTGCGGCGCAACTACCTCACCAGCATCAAGATCTTTTCCAGCGTGATGGAACTGCGCAGCGGCGTGCTGGCCGGGCATGGCAAGCGCTGCGCCAACCTGGCACGCAAGGTGGCGGTGACCATGGGCCTGCCCGAAGACGAAGTGCAGGACATCTTTGTGGCCGGGCTGCTGCACGACATGGGCTTCATGGCCTTGCCAGACTCCATCATGAGCAAGCCCGTGGGCAAGCTCACCCCGGAAGAACTGGCCAGCTACCAGCGCCACCCGGTGCTGGGCGCGCAGGCCTTCATGGCGCTGGACGACCACCAGACCGTGGCCACGCTGATCCGCACCCACCACGAGCGCTTTGACGGCACCGGCTACCCGGACCAACTCCAGGGCACGCAGATTCCGCGGGGCGCGCGCATCCTGGCGGTGGTGGATACGTACGACGACATGACGCACGGGCACCTCACCGGCGCGTCGCTCACGGAAGCGGAAGCGCGCACCATCTTGCAGCGCGGGCGCGGCACGCAATTCGACCCCGAGGTGGTGGACGTCTTCCTGCACATCACGCAAGAGGTCAAGCCCAAGCCCGTGCGCATCGAGCCCGTCAGCACCGACCATCTCAAGCCCGGCATGGTGCTGGGCAAGGATCTGCTTTCGAAAGAGGGGGTGATGCTGCTGTCTGCCGGGCATGTGCTCAGCGCAGACATGATCAGCCGCATTCGCAAATACGCGATGGCCGAAGGATTGAACCTGGCGCTGGACATTCGCATGCCGGGGTAGTTTCTTAATGTGGGGTTAAGTGGCGGTTTCAACAATCGTCCGCATGCCCCTCATCCTGCAACGGCTGCTGCCGCGCGCCCCATTTTTTGGTGCTTCCCACGCCTCTTCCACATCACAGCCCTCGGCGCAGGGTTTGCACCCCGCCTGGGTCGTGCTGTGGATCAGTGTCTGGATGGCCGCGGTGTGCAATGTGCCGCTGTGGCGAGAAGTGCTCCACCTGCCCGGTAACACCGGCGTTCGCGGCTGGGCTTTCCTGGCGGCCTTCATGGTGCTGGTCACTGCGGGCAACGCCGCCTTGCTGAGCCTGCTGGCCTGGCGCTGGACGCTCAAGCCCGCAGCTGGCCTGCTGGTGCTGATGGCGGCCTTTGGCGCCTATTTCATGCTGGCCTACGGCATTGCGATTGACGCCAGCATGCTCACCAACGTGCTGCAAACCGATGTGAAGGAAGCGGGCGACCTGCTGAACTGGCAACTGCCGCTGACCGTCGGCGCCCTGGCCGTGCCACCAGTGGCGTGGCTGGTTCGCCAACCCGTGCGCGCGGTGGCACCGCTGCGGCACACGCTGCACAACGCGGGGCTTTTCGTCGCCGCCGTGCTGGTGGCCGTGGGTGCGGTGTTGCTGGTGTTCCAGGACTTTGCCTCCACCATGCGCAACCACACCCAGCTGCGCTACCTGATCAATCCCCTCAACACCGTCTATGCGCTGGGCAACATTGCCACCAAACCGCTGCGCATGGACACGCGCACCATCCTGCCCGTGGGGCGCGACGCCCAACTGGGTGCCAGCTACGCAGGCCAGTCCAAGCCGCCGCTGCTGGTGCTGGTGCTGGGCGAAACCGGCCGCGCGGGCAACTTTGGCATCAACGGCTACGAACGTGACACCACCCCGCTGCTGGCGGCCCGGCCAGACCTCATCAGCGCTGGCAACGCCTGGGCTTGCGGCACCAGCACGGCGGCCTCGGTGCCGTGCATGTTTTCGCACCTGGGCCGCAATGGCTACGAGGCGCGCCGCGCCAACTTTGAAGGGCTGATGGACGTGCTGCAGCACGCAGGCCTGGCCGTTTTGTGGGTGGACAACCAATCGGGCTGCAAGGGCACTTGCGACCGCATTCCCAACGCCAACACCTCAGCCCAGAAAGACCCCGAACTGTGCCCCACTGGCAGCGACTGCCTGGACAACATCATGCTCAAGGGCCTGGACCAGCGCCTGGCAGACCTGCCCGCAGAGCAGCGCCAGCGCGGCACTGTGGTGGTGCTGCACCAGATGGGCAGCCACGGCCCCGCTTACTCCAAGCGTTCAGCCCCAGAGCGCAAGAAGTTCCTGCCCGAATGCACATCCAACGCGCTGCAGGAATGCGACCGCCAGCAGGTGGTGAACGCCTACGACAACAGCATCGTGGAAACCGACCACTTTCTGGATTCAGTGCTCAACTGGCTTGGAAAGCAATCCAATCAAGCGCAACCAGCTATGATTTATGTAGCAGACCATGGCGAATCGCTGGGTGAGAACAACATCTACCTGCACGGCCTACCCTACTCCATCGCGCCTGACGTGCAAAAGCATGTGCCCTGGATCACCTGGCTTTCGCCCGCCATGCAGTCGCGCATGGGCACGGCCACACCCTGCCTGCAAAAGGAACTGGCGCAGCAGCGCATCACGCACGACAACTACTTCCACTCGGTGCTGGGCTTGATGGATGTGAAGACGGGCGCGTACCAGCCCGAGCTGGACATCTTCAGCGCCTGCCGCAAGACCGTGGCCGCCAAGCAGGCGGCCCCCGCGCCAGCCAAGAGCTGAGCGGCCGCCCGTCAGCGGCCCTGCATCCACACCGCGGCCTGGGCGATCAGGTGGCCGCGAAACACCTCGGCAATGGGCGACAGCCGCTTGCCCTTGGGCCACACCAGGTGCCACTGCGACTGGATGGGAAAGCCCTGCACGTTCAGGATGGCCAGACCATCCCAATGCGGCCCCAGCGCATGCCGGGACACGATGGACACGCCCAGTTGCCCTTCTACCGATTCCTTGATCGCCTCGTTGCTGCCCAGCTCCAGCACGGCACTGGGCGTAAAGCCCAGCTGGCGCAAATGTGCATCGGTAGCCATGCGGGTGCCTGAGCCTTTCTCGCGCAAGATGAACCGCTCGCCCTGCAACTGCGCCAGCGTCACCCGTTTCCGGGCGGCCAGCCGGTGGCCTGCGGCGGCGATGACCACGAGCGGGTTGGGCATGAGGATCTGGTCCTCCAGCGGCAAATCCCCCGGGGGCATGGACATCACGTAGAGATCGTCCTGGTTGGCGCGCAGGCGGGTGATGACATGGTCGCGGTTGAGCACTTCCAGCGAAATGTCGATTTGCGGGTGCAGCTTGCAAAAGCTGCCCAGCAAGCGGGGCACAAAGTATTTGGCGGTGCTCACCACCGCCACCTTGAGCCGGCCGCTGGTCAGGCCCTTGGCGCTCGAAATACTTTGCTCAAACGCATCCCACTCCCCGGCAATGGCGCGCGCCGTGCGGGCCAGGGCCTGTCCGGCCTCGGTCAGGTACACGCGGCGCGACACCACTTCGTACAGCGGCACGCCCACGGCCTGCGTCACCTCGCGCAGCTGCATCGAGGCCGTGGGCTGGGTCACGTGCATGACCTTGGCGGCGGCGCTCACGCTGCCGGTTTCAGCCAGCGCCAGGAACAGTCGCAATTGGCGAAAGGTGATGTTCATAGATTTTTATCTATAGATAACCGCATTCGAATCGATTTTACTTTGCGCTCTGCTGTCTCTAGCATCCACCCCAGTCATCCCTTTGGAGTAGAAAAATGCAAAGTTTGCTGGACCCTGCGGTCCTTTTTTTTGCGCTGGGCGTGTTTGCGGGCCTGGTGCGGTCGAACCTGGAAATGCCTGCGGCCATCTCGAAGTTCTTGTCGATTTACCTGCTGATGGCACTGGGCCTGAAGGGCGGCTTTGCGCTGGCTGCCTCGGGATTCACCGCCAGCGTGGCCAGCAGCCTGGGGCTGGCGGTGCTGCTGGCCGTGGTGGTGCCCCTGATGGGTTACGCGCTGCTGCGGCGAATGCTGTCGGGCTTCAACGCCGCGGCGGTGGCAGCCACCTATGGCTCGGTCAGCGCGGTGACGTTTGTGACGGCGACGCAGTATCTCGAATCGCAATCCGTGCCCTATGGCGGCTACATGGCCGCCGCCATGGCGCTGATGGAGTCGCCCGCCATCATCCTGGCCGTGATGCTGGCCAACGCACTGCGCCAGCGGCAGGGGGTGCCCGCCACCCATGCAGCGCAGATGGTGGCCATGTCCCCCTCCGGTGCAGCCACCCTGCCCAGCCCGGGCAGCCTGGGTGCCTCAGGCTCAGCCACTGCGGGCAAGGCTGGGCCGCATCTGTCGGTGGGCAAGATCCTGCATGAATCCCTCACCGACGGCACCCAACTGCTGTTGCTGGGCGCCATGGTCATCGGCCTGGTCACGGGCGATGCGGGCAAGGCTGCCATGCAGCCGTTTTCGGGCGACCTGTTCAAGGGCATGCTCTGCCTGTTTCTGCTGGACATGGGCCTTTCCACAGCGCGCAACCTGCCTGCCGTGCGCAAGCAGTCGCCGTGGCTGCTGGCCTATGCCGTGCTGGGGCCGCTGGTGCACGCCGGGCTGGCCCTGGCCCTGGCGTGGCTGGCCCAGGTGCCCGCAGGCGATGCGGCGCTGCTGATGGTGCTGGCCGCCAGCGCGTCTTACATCGCCGTGCCCGCCGTGGTGCGCTACGCCATTCCTGAGGCAGACCCTTCGCTGTACGTCAGCCTGTCGCTGGGGGTGACGTTTCCGCTCAACATCCTGGTGGGCATTCCGCTGTACACGCAGGTGGTGTTGCGCCTGTGGGGTGGTTGAGCATGGGGCAGCCGAGCAGTTTGCCCGGCGGCTTTCGTGGAGAGGCGGACTGAGGCAACCTGTACCGCTATCAATTAAATAGCTGTTAGCGCTTTACCCATGAGCGCTAGAGCCGATTTTCATTAAAAACCTATGGGGCGCCTGCTGCACACCACAGGCAAAAGCAGCAACAGCCCCGGCGTCAAAACAAGCTGCTTTGCCCACGCAGCAAGCCGGGGCGAAACTGGGTCAGGTCCAGCCCCTCGCGCTCGCGGTTCAGCCCCAGGCGGCGACAGGCGGCCGCGAAGCGCTGGCGCAGCAAGTCTGCCCACAGCCCACTGCCTTTCATGCGGGTGACAAAGTCACTGTCGTAGGTTTTGCCAGCGCCGCGCTGCGCATCGCTCAAGTCATGCAAATCCTGCACGCGGGCCATGACGCGCGCTGCGCGCTGCGGGTAATGCACAGACAGCCATTCACGGAACAGCGAATCCAGCTCCCACGGCAGGCGCAGCACGGTGTAGAAGGCCGAGCGCGCACCTGCCTCATGGGCGGCTTCCAGCACGTGTTCCATGTCTTCGGTGATGAACGGTATTTGCGGCGCCACGCTCACGCCCACGGGCACGCCCGCGTCAGCCAGCGCGCGAATTGTGCGCAAGCGCCGGTGGGGCGCGGCGGCGCGCGGCTCCATGCGGCGGGCCAGTACCGGGTCGAGCGTGGTGATGGTGACGTACACCGCCGCCAGGCGCTGCGCGGCCAGAGGGGCCAGAAGATCCAGGTCGCGCTCCACGCCGCTGGACTTGGTGATGAGCGAAAACGGGTGGCGCGCCTGCTGCATCACCTCGATCAGACTGCGGGTGAGCTTCAGTTCGCGCTCCACAGGCTGGTAGCAATCGGTGGCCGAGCCAATGTTCACCAGCCTGGGCACGTAGCGCGGCTGGGCCAGCTCGCTGCGCAGCACCTCGGCAATGTTGTGCTTGGCCACAATCTGCGTTTCAAAATCCAGCCCCGGCGAAAAGTTGAGGTAGCTGTGCGTGGGACGGGCATAGCAGTAAATGCACCCGTGCTCACAGCCCCGGTAGGGGTTCACCGAAAGCTCAAAAAAGATATCGGGCGAATCGTTGGCACACAGGGCGCTGCGCGCTGTCTCCAGATGCACGCGGGTGGCGGGGGCAATCAACCCGCTGCTGTGCCACCCATGCGCCTCGCCGTCCTGGGCCGCCTCGGCATATTCCGCGCGGCGCTCTGCCACCACAGACCCTGGCATTTGCAATGTGCCGGTGTACCCCCATCCATCGTCAGCCACTTCGCGCACATCGCGGCTGAACCGGTGCGCCATGCTGGACGCCGTGCCCCGCCCCCGCAGGGCCTGCAGCGGAATGCGCACCTCCGCCGGGGGCGCCGGGAGGTCGTCGGGGAAGGTGTCATCGGCATGGCTCATAACTGTATGAATATAAGGGGTATCTATTTAGCTCCAGCAGCCCCATTGATACTGTGATTTCATCCAGCAATGGTATCCGATTGGCTCTCCCCGGTGTTCTTGCTCACGACATCCCCATACGTCACTGGCGGCGTAACCA
>ERZ650302.1068-NODE-1068-length-15526-cov-7.323315_pt1 | contig 15526 bp, 10 predicted proteins | sample MGYA00376238_ERZ650302 | MGnify/ENA primary metagenome ERZ650302 (study PRJEB26733, sample SAMN07839298) | wastewater metagenome | biome: urban; feature: wastewater treatment plant; material: waste water | place: USA: North Carolina | collected 2016-04-28 ... | reverse complement strand
CCCGTGGTAAAAGTTGCCCCTTTGTTGCTCTTTTTCCTATATATTTTTGGAGATCGTCCCCTTTCAGTTTTAGGTGTTGTTGTCCTGCAGCGACTTGGATTATTTCATCTAAACTCAGTGTTGTCATGGATAAAATTTGCTCTTTTTCATCAAGTTGTATCAACTTGTTACCTTTACCTTTATTCAGAACAGGTAATTCAGCCAAATCTATGATCAATAAGCGCCCTGATGAACTGAGAATTGCAACATGTGTGGCTTGTTGAATTGGCAATAAAGGTAAAGCGGTTGCATTGTCTGCAACTGTCAAAAAGGCTTTACCTGCTTTCGCATTGGTATCTAACTGCGCCGCTTGCGTTTTAAATCCATATCCGTTTGAACTGACAGCAAGTAACTCATTACTGTCCTCATCAACAAATACTTGAATAAATGACACGCCGCTGGCTGGTGCAAGCTTTGAGCTCAATGGCTCGCCTAAACCACGTGCAGAAGGGAGACTACTAATCGGCAGCGCATAACTCCGCCCTGTTTCATCTAAAAAGTAGACTCTCTGATTGGTTTTCCCAACTGCATGACTCAAATATTGATCACCTGCACGGAAATTTAGATTTGCTGCATCAACGTCACCACCTTTAGCGGCTCTCACCCAGCCTGCTTCTGACAAGACCACAGTTACTGTTTCCGCAGGCATTAAATCTTGCTCTTTGATTTGTACCGCATCTGCACGTGTCACAATCGGTGAACGACGATCATCACCGAACTTTTTCGCGTCTTCTTTTAACTCACCAATAATTAAATTCTTCAATGATTCAGGATTTGCAAGTTGCTCGCGAATAATCGCTGCTTTTGCTTCCAGTTCTTCTTGTTCACGGCGGATTTCCATTTCTTCAAGTTTAGCCAAATGACGAAGCTTGAGCTCCAAAATTGCCTCAGCCTGAATATCATCAATCCCAAAGTGCTGCATCAAAACAGGTTTTGGTTGATCTTCTTCACGAATAATCCGAATCACGGTATCAATATCTAAATAAGCAATTAAAAGGCCTGCCAAGATATGCAAACGCTTTTCGATTTTAGTTAAATGGTATTGTAGACGTCGTGTTACGGTTTGCTTACGGATCTCAATCCATTCCAACAAAATACGGCGAATCGATTTGACTTGAGGACGACCATCTGCACCAATCATATTCAAATTAACGCGATAGCTTGATTCTAAATCAGTGGTCGCAAATAAATGGCTCATCACCGTTTCAGCATCTACACGATTAGAACGCAATACAATGACTAAGCGTGTTGGATTTTTATGATCTGATTCATCACGAATATCTGCCACCAAAGGCAACTTTTTCGCAATCATTTGATCTGCAATTTGCGTGACGACTTTTGAACCTGAAACTTGATAAGGTAGCTCAGTAATCACAATCTCATTTTTTTCGACCGTATACACTGCACGCGCACGATAGCTACCACGCCCTGTAGTTTGGATTTTCAGTAATTCTTCTGGTGGCGTAATAATTTCAGCTTTGGTCGGTAAATCGGGTGCTGGAATATATTCTGCTAATTTTTCATCAGTGGTTTCAGGGTTACGAATCAGCGCAATCGTACCTTTGACCACTTCACGTAAGTTATGCGGTGGAATATCAGTTGCCATCCCCACTGCAATGCCCGTCGTACCGTTCAGTAGGATATTGGGAATCCTTGCAGGCAAAGTAATCGGTTCTTTCATCGAACCATCAAAGTTATCTTGCCATTCACTGGTGCCTTGCCCAAGCTCACTCAGTAATAATTCACTATAAGCTGACAATTTGGCTTCGGTATAACGCATTGCAGCAAAGGATTTCGGATCATCAGGCGAACCCCAGTTACCCTGCCCCTCAATTAGTGGATAGCGATAGCTAAATGGCTGTGCCATCAACACCATTGCCTCATAGCAGGCTGAGTCACCATGTGGATGATATTTACCCAGTACATCACCTACGGTACGTGCGGACTTCTTTGGCTTGCCTGTTGATTTCAAGCCCAGTTCACTCATCGCATAGACAATACGGCGCTGTACGGGTTTCAGGCCATCACTGATATGGGGCAATGCACGATCCATAATCACGTACATGGCATAGTTGAGGTAAGCTTGTTCTGTGAATTCGGCTACGGAGCGGTTTTCTGTTGCATGATGTGCAAGGCTGGTCATTTCAGCGAGTCATATAAAAAATTTACTTAATGTTATCGTAAATGCCCTTGCGCTGCTATAACCGCAGCTCATATGCGGAGAAAGCATTGTGACAAGTCTTTGTTGTTGTTTATACGTCAAGTGGTGTCTTGTCAATGCTCATCCGTCGAAGATGCAGACTCAGCATCATCTTCCTTATAAATAAATTTTGGCATTTCCAGACCAAAATAAATTGCAATCACGCGCAAGGTGAAACCAAACACCAAGGTAAAAATTACGGTAAGGTCATGTGGTAGTCCAACCTCTAGACAGACCCAATAACAAATCACGGCAACAAAGGAAATACTGGCATACAGCTCACGACGGAACACTAGTGGCACATCATTACACAAGATATCGCGCAAAATACCCCCCGATACCCCTGTTAAGACCCCAGCCACGGCGGAAACCACAAAACCATGCCCCATCGACAAGGCAATTTGACAGCCAATGATGGTGAAACCAATTAATCCCATGGCGTCAAGCAATAAGAACACACTGCGTAAATGTTTCATCCACTTGGCGATAATAATGGTGACAAATGCCGCACAGCAGGTCAAAACCAGATATTCAGGATGCTTGACCCAGGTTAAAGGATAATGTCCCAGCAACACATCACGCACGGAGCCACCACCCAGTGCAGTGACACAGGCAATCAGCACCACACCGAACCAGTCCATACTCCGTCGCCCTGCCGACAGTGCGCCTGTCATGGCTTCCGCAGTGATGGCAATTATATAAATCACGGTGAGCAACATCTGCCTACATCCTTAAATCAGGCATAAAAGTGTGCGCTATTTTAAGTCAAACTTAGATGAATTGCGCACAGCATTGCTTAAATTTTTTCCCCGAGCCACAGATACAGGGTTGTTTCATGGTGATCTGCATATCCAGCGTTGGATCAAGAAAATACCAGTGTTGCTGATGCAACACAAAATGTGAAATTTCATGATGAATGTGTTGCTGTTTTCCATCATGGTAATAGGCCTTGAATTCTACCAAGGCATGGCTTTTATCCAGTTTGGGCTGGTGTTGTACCACTTCCAGTTTCAGCCACTGATTCGCCTGACTCCAATCTGCAATCGCAGCACGGTCTAAAAAAACCTGCTGCCCCAAAGCCGTGGTTTCCAGAATGTAGTCAATCTGCTGCAAGGCAAAGGCGCTATAGCGTGAACGCATCAATTGTTCGGCCGTTTGGGCCGTTTTCTGTTTCAAATGCAGGGGCTGGCAGCACACCACATATTGCCCCTGCCCACATGGACAGTTTTCTAAGGAGGTCATTTTCAACTCTCAAATAAAAATAGCCCTGAGAAAATCTTGTAAAACAAGATCAAACTCAAAGGCTATTGAGATGGAAACTAATTACTTCTCTGCTTGTTTCTCTTCCGCGATGATGCGCACTTTCTCAATCTTGTGCCCATCCATGGTCACCACTTCAAAGCGGTAGCCATCTGCTTCAACCGTCTCACCATTTTCAGGTAAACGGCCCAAATGGAACAGGAGATAACCAGACAGGGTTGAGTATTCCTCACTTTCATCCACAAGGTCTTTACCCAGCAGCAATGAAACATGGCGAATATCAGTTGAACCCTCCAATATCATGGAACCATCTTCAAGACTTTCCGCCGCCGCTTCAAGTTCGTCCTCATCAGGAAATTCACCCGCAATTGCTTCCAGTACGTCAATTGGTGTGGCAATGCCCTCAATCGAACCATATTCATTCAGTACGATTGCCATTTGCAAGGGTGCCTGACGCAGTTGCTCCATCACCATCAACACCTGCGCATTTTCATGCACAATCACAGGTTCACGCAGATGTTTACTGAAATCAATCGTTCCTGTTTCAATGTATTCATTGAGAATTTTATGGGTCAGTACCACACCCTCAATATTATCCAGCTCACCCCGTGCAATGATCAGGCGTGAATGGGTCATTGCCATCAAACGTTCTTTCAATTCGGCTGGTTCAGCCTCAAGGTCAAGCCATTCCAGTTCAGGACGTGGTGTCATCACCGATTTTACAGGACGCTCAGACAGCCCCAATACGCCCTGTACCAGTACGCTGTGATACACACCATTGTCCTCATCAAACACTTCCTTGGCGTAGGCCTGTGTCGCCAACACATCTTCAGACTCGTTGTTCTGCCCTTCACCACCATTGCCTTTACTGCCCAGCATACGCAAAACAGCCGATGCGGTGCGGTAGCGTAAATCTGTGGTGGTGACCAGTTTCTCCTGATTGCGGCGCATGGTTTGGTTGACCATTTCGACCAGTACAGAGAAACCAATCGCAGCGTACAAGTAACCTTTCGGAATATGGAAGCCGAAGCCCTCAACCACCAGCGAGAAACCAATCATCATCAGGAAGCCAAGACACAGGATCACCACGGTTGGATGCTTATTGACGAAATCCATCAACGGGCGTGACGCCAGCAGCATGATACCAATCGCAATGGTCACTGCGATCATCATGATGGAAAGCTCTTTCACCATCCCCACGGCAGTAATCACGCTGTCGAGTGAGAACACGGCATCCAGCACCACGATCTGAACCACCACCATCCAGAACGCGGCATGGACAGGGTTTTCTTCTTTTAATGCCTGCTTGCCCTCAATCCGTTCATGCAGTTCCATGGTTCCCTTGAACAAGAGGAACACACCACCGAACAACAGGATGAGGTCTCGACCTGAGAAAGCATGGTCAAATATATGAAATAGTGGTTCGGTTAGGGTCACTACCCATGCAATAGATGCGAGCAGCACCAGACGCATTAGCAAAGCGAGCACTAAACCAATTCTACGTGCGGCATTTCGTTGTTCTGGTGGTAGTTTCTCTGCCAAAATGGCGATAAAGACCAGGTTATCAATACCCAGTACAATTTCAAGTACAACCAATGTCGCCAGACCAACCCATGCAGAGGGGTCGGACATCCATTCCAGAATCATTGAGCTGACTCCTCTGCAAAATTGGCAGTGTTATGATGAAATTTAAAATCTAAAAGGTCGGCACAGGTAGCCAAAACATTTTTTATAGGAAAAAAGAACAAAGCGGAGCGACAACAACCACTACTCATAGAGGTACATAGATTAATAAAAGGATTTTCAGTATAGGCAAGATTGCGGTGAAATTCATCATTTTTATAAGCATGATCTTGGTAATTTTTTTCTAAAGTTTACAGAGAAGCTTGTATGGAAAGTGTGCATCAAATTGTCATAAAAGTCATTTAACCTAGACAACGACAGTGAAAATGATAAGGTAAAAATAAACTGAATGAATAGTATTGTAAAAATGACTGAAAACAACGAAACATCTCCCATCAAAACCACCCAATCCCTGATTGCCTTATATTGCGGTTCCCGTGCAGGCAACAAACCCATTTACCGTGACACAGCCATTGAACTGGCCCAACATATTGCCACGCAAGGTTTCGGGATTGTCTATGGCGGTGCCAGCATTGGCCTGATGGGTCAGGTTGCCGACACCGTGCTTGAGCATGGCGGTGAAGTGGTTGGGGTGATTCCCGAATTTATGCTGGACTATGAAATTGCACATGGTCAGTTGACCGAACTGCATATCGTCAAAAGCATGCATGAACGCAAGGCCTTGATGGCGGAACGTGCCAGCGCCTTTATCGCCCTGCCAGGCGGATTGGGAACGTTCGAGGAGATTCTGGAAATCGCCACCTGGGGACAGCTCAACCAGCACCAGAAACCGATGATTATCTATAACGTCAACCGTTTTTATGATGCGCTGATTGCCCAGCTTGACCATGCCGTTGATGAGGGCTTTTTACCGCCCCAGCATCGTGCCAAACTGATTATTTGTGAAAATCCTGAGCAGATTTCCAATGTCATCAAAAATCTGAATAGTCCTGAACATATCAGGGTTTAAAAAGAACATAAAAAAGCGGATCATCTGATCCGCTTTATTTTTTACTGTGTATTGACCTGATAGATCGCGGTTGAACCACTGACTTCATTACCAACGATCAACATTGGTTTGCCATTTGGTGAATCCTTGGCGGCAATAAAGATCAATCCCTCTGGGCCTAGATCGCCATGTGCAGACAAGTTCTTTGATGGATCTGCTTCATCCCAGATTTCACGGGTATTTAAATAGTCCTGAAAAATCGGTTGTTTTGGCTGGCTCACATCAAAAACCATCACCCCACCCATACGCTCAAGGCCTAAGAACAGGAATTGTTTATTGCCAATTTTACCAATGGTCAGACCTTCTGGTTCTGGGCCTTTGTTACTGCTGCGCCCACCCAGTGTATTGCCTTTTTCATGGTTGCTGTTAAACCAGTTTTTACATGGAATATTACGTGCCTTACCTAACTTACACTGATCACTATTCAGGTATTGTTCAATAAAGTCGCCTGAGTCATAGGCAATCTTAACCTGATTCTGCGTGTCCCAAATCGAGAATGAACGGCCACCCAATACATATAACGCGTCATACATCAAATAGTCAGTGAGTGGATTACCATTGACCCCGATTTTATCGCCTGCTTTGGAGTAGTACACAGGTTTACCATTTTCAGTTTGATAACCTTGTGTCCATGTTACTTTTAAACGCCCCAACTGTTTATCATCACGGCAATCGCCTGCATCGCCCTTGGTCGCGCCACAATAACCAAACACTGTTGGGTTCAAATGCGCACCTGCGGCGAGGTCACGTAAATGCGCGGGTAGATCATCGGCACAACGGCGGTCAAAACCATCTTTATGCACAAGATGCTTCACACGCCATTCTTCAACAAAGCCTTTGCTGTTGTCGTTATCACAACGTTTTAATTTATTTTTCTCAAAATCTTTTGGTTTGGTCAGGCCAAAATATTCTACGGTCGTCTCACCCCATGCACGTGAATCACCTTCATTGGCAGAAATCAAATAGGTTTTATTATCCGCTGCGGTATATGCAGCAATACTATCTGGCTGATACATGCCTTTCAGGCCCGACCATGCCTTGATCAGAATATCCTGTACGGTTTTCTTGCCATCAAAATCGCTCACATCCAAGGCATTACTTGAATTTTTGCTGCTATCCAGCATGGATTTAAATGAGCTATCCGTTAAACCATGATCTTTCAGTCCGAATGCCTCAATTGAAGTCACGGTTGCTGTGGCAATATCAATCACCGCAATCGCATTATTTTCCTGTAGGCTTGCCCAGGCGGTTTTGCCATCACTGGAAACCGCAATATATTCAGGCTCTAAATCTTGGGCAACGCTGGCGTTCGGCCCATAAATACGCACACCCTTGGCAAGCAATGCTGCTGTTTGGCTATTAAATGCCTTAAAATCTGCCGTTTTCACGCTTGGTTTATGAATGTCACTGACATTAATCACACTGATTGAACCCTCTGGGTCAATTTGGTAATCGTCTGACGGCTCACCCTCATTGGCAACCAATACCGTTTGACCATCTGGGCTAAAGGTCAACATATCAGGCAATGCCCCCACAGGCACATAGCTTAAACGGCTTAAATCACTTGCCTGATAAAAAGCCACAAAACCTGTATCGGTTTTCTTGCCCGCTTCAATGGCAATCGCAATAATCCCCTGACGAATACTGACACTATTCACGGTTGCACCCGCAGCAATATCCGTTACAGTCAGCGATTTGAGCAACACAGGCTGAGCTGGATTGGATAAATCAAGGACATCTAATGCGCCTGCTTTGGCATTGACAATAAACGCACGTTTCGTTGCAGGATCATAGGCTGGAATTTCCGCAGCACTGACACCAAACGCACCCGCCTCATAACGCCCCAGCAAGCTGAGTTGAATACGCTCTGGCGTTGCTTCAACCTCTGGCTTAGGTTCAGGCTTCGGCTCAACCACTTCTGGTTTTGGCTGCACTTCTTCTTTCGGCAAGATGTCCTGATCATCTTCACAGCCAACCATCCCCATCGACAACAGTGCCGTCAATAAAACTGAAATCTTAAATTTCATCATCAACTCCCATACATTTCTTTTGTACGGCTAAGCTAATGCCTTGAGATTCAAGCTGGATGACAGTTTCATGTCATTTCCATGACGGCTCCTTGACAATTTAAGCCTTTATTTTCATCAGGGTTGGCTTAAACTAAGCTAAAACCTTTATTCATGATATTGCATGTCCACAACCACCCATCAAGCGGTACAGCCTGAATTTCGACTGCTGGTGTTACTGGTTTCCATTGGCTTCTTTATGCAGGCACTGGACACCACCATTGTCAACACCGCAATTCCAGGCATGGCGGCCCAGCTCAATGAAAATCCCTTGCAGATGCATGGGGTGATCGTGGCCTACGTGCTGTCTGTGGCGGCCTGCATTCCATTGAGTGGCTGGCTGGCCGACCGCTTTGGGATTCGCAATGTCTACCTTGCCTCAATGGTGATTTTTAGCCTTGCCTCACTGGGCTGTGGGTTATCGCAGAACCTGAATCAACTGCTGTTTTTTCGGGTAATACAAGGCGTTGGTGGCGCATTGCTGATGCCCGTGGGGCGTTTGGCATTGCTGAAGATTATTCCACGCTCGCAGTTCCTTTCCGCCATGAGTTTAATGAGTCTGGCTGGGTTGATTGGCCCATTGATGGGTCCAACTTTAGGGGGATGGCTAGTTGAAGTGGCGACATGGCACTGGATTTTCCTGATCAACCTGCCGATGGGCGTACTTGGCATGATCATGACCCTGAAAGTCATGCCGAACCAGACCGAACCCACGGTAAAACCCTTTGATTTAAGTGGTTTCATCCTGTTGATGATCGCGATGGTCGGGCTGTCGTTGGGTATTGAAAATATTGCGGCACCCCAATATTCCCGCCTTGTCAGCATTAGCCTGCTGGTGATAGGAACTATTGCCACCATTGGCTATGCCTATCATGCGCATAGCCATCAAAATGCGCTGTTTCATGGCCGCCTGTTTCGCTACAAAATCTTTTCGATTGGGGTTTTAGGCAACTTCTTTGCACGTCTGGGCAGTAACGCCATTCCCTTTATTTTACCGCTGATGCTACAGGTGGCTTTTGGTTTTGAGCCGTTCTTCACAGGTTTAATGATGATTCCACTGGTATTGGGCTCATTATTTTCTAAACCGATTATCCGCCCTTTGATCCAGCGTGTTGGCTATCGCCGTTTTCTACTGACCAATACCGTTCTGGTTGGATTATGTATCGCCAGTTTCGCCCTAATGACAGCAACAACCCCACTATGGCTTAAAGTGCTGCACCTGTTTATCTTTGGTACACTGAATTCGCTGCAATTTGTCGGGATGAACACCCTGACCCTGAAAGACCTGCCGCAACAGGATGCCAGCAGTGGCAACAGTTTCCTTTCCATGATCATGATGCTATCCATGAGTATTGGGGTGGCGTTGGCAGGAACCTTGATTAATGTGTTTGGTCAGCATTTCTCAACCGCTTCCCTCACCACTGCGTTCCATGCCACATTAATGACACTGGGTTGTATCAACCTGGTCACCGCACTGGTATTTTGGCAAATTCCAAAAGAAATGGCAGACTAAATGCGTGAAAAAAATATAGCTGACAACATGGCAAAGAAACCTGCGAAACATCCACTTTCCCGATATTATCCAACCTATGCCAGTGTTGGCTTGGCTGTCATGCTTGGTGTGGTGAGCTATTTCGGCCTGTTCCATCAGCAGAAAGCCTCTGCTAAGGACTATGCCATTCGTGGCTTTGATGTCTCGCACCATCAGGGTGAAATTAACTGGAAAAAAATCTCTCCAGTGCATTACCAGTTTGTCTATCTCAAAGCCACTGAGGGTGGCGACTTTAAAGACCGAAACTTTCAGGAAAATTGGCTTAAGGCACGCGAGCAGGGCCTGCATGTTGGAGCTTATCATTTTTACCGTTTATGTCGGGATGGCAAGGTGCAGGCGGAAAATTTTATTGCCACAGTTCCCAAAAAGGCCGATGCCCTGCCCCCCGTCATTGACCTTGAATATGACAGCAACTGTATCAATACCTTTACCAAAGAACAGTTACTCAGGGAAATTCAGGTCATGCATGACCAGTTACAGCAGCACTACGGCAAGCAGCCCATTTTTTATATCTCCAAGAGCTTTTACCATATTGTACTGATGGGCAGCTTTGTCCATACGCCGCTTTGGGTACGTGATTATCAGGAACAGCCCAAGCTGAAAGATGGACGGCAATGGCTGTTTTGGCAACATACCCAGAATGGCAAAATTGATGGTATTGATAAACCTGTCGATTTAAATGTTTATGCCGACTCTCCCAAACAGTGGCGCATCTTTTTAACACAACAAGGCATTCAGGATGGCAAATGAGCTGCGCAAGATCATCCATATCGACATGGATGCTTTCTATGCCTCTGTTGAGCTAAGAGAACGTCCAGAACTCAAGGACTTGCCTGTGGTGGTGGCCTTTCATCATACCCGTGGCGTGGTCGCCGCCGCATCCTACCCTGCCCGTGTCTTTGGCCTGCGTTCCGCCATGTCGATGGGACAGGCGCGAAAACTTTGCCCACAGGTGATTGTACTTGAACCCAACTTTGAGAAATACCGAGAGGTATCTGCACAAATTCACCAGATTTTTCAGCAATATACCCCACTGATTGAACCGCTGTCACTGGATGAGGCCTATCTGGATGTGACCGAGAACCTAAAAAACATCCCTAGCGCCACCGAGGTTGCAACACAGATCCGTGCCGATATTCTGGCAGCCACTGGACTGACCGCTTCCGCAGGCGTTGCCCCGAATAAGTTTCTGGCAAAAATCGCATCCGACTGGAACAAGCCCAATGGCCTGTTTGTGATCAAGCCCTCACAGGTACTCAGCTTTATTCAGGATTTGCCCGTCAGTAAAATTCACGGCGTCGGCAAAGTGACCCAACAAAAGCTGCATCATCTCAATCTGCACACCCTGGGTCAACTGCAACAAATTGATGAAAATATATTGATTCACCATTTTGGCAAATATGGCAAACAGCTCTATCTATATGCCCAAGGCATTGACCAACGCCCCGTCAAGGCTGAACGGGAACGCCAGCAAATTTCCAAGGAGATCACCTTTGATGATGACTACACCCTTGATCAATGCAGCCATACATGGCAGCCGTTGACAGAACAGGTCTGGCGTAGCCTGAATAAGAAGCAGTTGACGGCCCGTGGTGTCAACGTCAAGTTGAAGTTAAAGAATTTTCAGGTTTTACAGCACAGTAAAAGCTTTAAACAGCCCCTGCAATCGCAGCAGGACCTGTGGCAGGTGGTGTTGCAATTGCTGAATGAAATGCATATTGAACCCAGTTTACAGTTTCGGCTGGTTGGCGTGGGCGTGTATCAATTACAGCACGCCCAGCAGGAACCCCAGCTTTGCTTATGGTAATGGCGTTTTTTTACTCAAAAGCATGGTTTTTGTTTAAATTTATGTTTGCTTTTTATGCGCTTTTCAGTACTCTAGCAGCGCAATCACATTATCCATGTGATTTGCTGATGCTAAAGAAATCCTCACTTTTAGCATCTGCTCCTGTGGTTGGCGTGACGATCAAATCCGAATATTACAGGGCACTTCTGGTGTCCTTTCTCAATTTCCCCACCCATAAAATTTTCAGGATTGCACTTTTCTCCCTACTGTGTTCAGCTAAACTGTATCCATACAATTAGAATATCTTGAATGCGCGAGACTTCTGCCTGACTCGACTAAGAGAGGCAAAAATTCAGTTGCTGAATCTTGGCAATATGATCATTTGCCCGCAGCAACACTCCATTTTATTTTTCCAGCAACGCAGGCTGGTTCGCATGGAAAGCTTTGCTGGCTGATTTATACAAAATTACACTGTGGCTAGAGGGCATGCAGTACAATCAGCCTATGTTTTTTTTAATTAGATCATCATTATGTCTGTGCAACGACTTCATGTCACCTCACGCTATTGCGAAGTTGCAATTTCAGGAAATCAGGTTCATCTGGCTGGACAACTGGCAGATGACACCAGCGTAGATATTAGCGCACAGACCCAGCAGACCTTAGACAACATTGACCGTTTACTGGCTGAGGCAGGCACAGACAAAACCCATATTCTATCTGTGTTTATTTTCCTGAAAGACATTGAAAAAGATTATGCGGCCATGAATGCCGTTTGGGATGCGTGGATTGCTGAGGGGCATCCCCCAGCACGTACCTGTGTGGAATCCAAGCTCTATGCGCCTGATGTTCTGGTGGAAATGACCGTCACGGCAGTGCGTCCAGACTAGGACGATTTCACCGCCAGAACGTTGTATTTTATCGCGCGCTCCGCCGCCTGTGGCATGGTCACTGGTGTAGCGGTTCTTGGTGTAGCAGGCGCGAACAGGTCAGGAATCAGGTCTTCCCGTAATTCCTGTTCAGTTGGAATCGCGCTGTAACGCAATACACGGTATCCAGCCAGTTCCAGCAGACTGTCCTGATAATGTTTTTGTTGCAGGCGATTGACATACGACTGGTCTGCGATCTCAATGATGGCAAGCACCTGATGCTGCTGGTCCAGCACCACAAAATCGGCAACCAGCCCCTGATACTTACGGCGGGTATGGGCAAACTTTGTGGTGAGCAAGGCATCAAAAGACACATGCGCCAATACGGTATGCCGTGGCAAAACCGCCTTTAAACGCATCAGGGTAATCTGTTCAGAAATATTCAGGATACCACGTCGTTTCAGTGGGCTGTCCTGACGCCGATTTTGGTGCAAACTTCGAACTGCAAATACTGTAATAAACAGTAGTCCAACTATTGTTATGAAATAATACATTTCTAACCAATCCCTTTAGATTTTTTATAATCATTTTGGCTTTGATGCCAATTTTTTTAATCAATACTTTTTAATCAACGGCGAGCGATAGTAAAGTCATTTTTGTAGTACAAACTTAAATTTTTTAATCCTGTTTGAACAGCCGACCAAAGTCGTAAAAGCGTCCTGCACCTTTATTTATAATCATCCTGTGGGGAATATTCAAGTCGATATTGTCAGTATATGTTTCTATAAATTGTAGTTTTACCAATCATTTGTGACTACCCTCTCATTTGTGTATCAAAAGGAAAGCATGAAAGACTCAGGCTTTCCCAAACTCAACTTAACGATGGGCCTTGGACTTCGGTTTTGGTTTTGCCGAAAAAGGTCGTTTCTCACCTGTTTCACGCGGCGGCAAGCCCGTATGCTGGGTCAGAATCTGCCCTTTTTGTGGACGTTTCTGGCCTGATTGCGGCTGTCCTGTACGTTTTGCGGAATCTCCCGACACAGTGGAGTTCTTCTTGCGAGCAGACTTATATTCCCCCTCAGCGGTTCCCTGTGGCTGGTAGGTCGGAATCAGGTGCTGTTTGGAATTTCCAATCAAATCCGAACGTCCCATTTCCTTTAAGGCTTCACGCAATAGAGGCCAGTTGTTTGGATCATGGTAACGCAGGAATGCCTTATGCAAACGGCGACGTTTCTCACCCTTAACAATATCCACATTTTCAGTGTAACGCGCCACCTTTGACAGTGGGTTTTTACCTGAATAATACATGGTGGTGGCGGTGGCCATCGGTGATGGATAGAAGGTCTGTACCTGATCGGCACGGAAACCATTCTTCTTCAACCAGACCGCCAGATTCATCATGTCATAGTCGGTTGTACCTGGATGTGCAGCAATAAAGTATGGGATTAAATACTGTTCCTTACCCGCTTCCTTACTAAAACGCTCAAACATTTGCTTAAAGCGGTCATAGGTACCAATTCCAGGTTTCATCATCTTGGAGAGTGGCCCCTGTTCGGTATGCTCAGGCGCAATCTTCAGGTAACCACCGACATGGTGCTGTACCAGTTCCTTGACATATTCAGGATTGAGTACCGCAAGGTCATAACGCAGGCCTGAACCAATCAGAATCTTCTTCACACCCTTGATTTCACGTGCCTTACGGTACAGCTGAACCAGTGGCGCATGATCAGTGTGCAGGTTCTGGCATACGCCTGGGTAGACACAGGATGGCTTACGACAGTTCTTCTCAATTTCAGGATCATTGCAGTGCAGACGGTACATATTGGCGGTTGGGCCACCCAAGTCTGAAATAATGCCTGTGAAATTCGGTGCAGTATCACGGATCTTTTCAATTTCACGTAAAATCGAGTCTTCCGAACGGTTCTGGATAATCCGCCCCTCATGCTCCGTAATCGAACAGAATGTACAGCCACCAAAACAGCCACGCATGATGTTGACAGAGAACTTGATCATGTCAAATGCAGGGAAACGTGCATCCCCATAGGCAGGGTGTGGTAAACGTGCATACGGCAAGTCAAACACGTAATCCATTTCCTCTGTGGTCAGTGGAATAGGCGGTGGATTAATCCACACATCACGCTCACCGTGGCGCTGAACAAGGGCACGCGCATTGCCAGGATTGGTTTCAAGATGCAAAATACGGTTGGCATGGGCATACAGCACATGGTCATTCGCCACCTCTTCAAATGAGGGCAAACGAATCACCGCCAGTTCACGTGGTGGCAGTTTATGCTTAATTGCCTTGGATGGTGCAGCTCTCAGTTGCACAATCTGGGTATCAGGGTCTAACTGATCACCCTCACGTACAATTGGATTTGCCACAATTTCTTTCTGGAAATTTTGATATTGGGCTAAGGAATTGCCTTTTTCTTTCTCAACCTCGCAACCATCAATGTCTTCTGTCATCACATACGGATTGATGATGGGATCGACACGTCCAATGGTATCGACATCGTTACTGGCAATTTCAACGAATTTTGCCTTGGAGGCTTTATTATGTTTATTAATGATAAATGCTGTACCACGAACATCGGTAATGTCATGCACCTTTTCACCTTTGGCCAAGCGGTGCATCACCTCGATAATGGCACGCTCACCATTACCATACATCAACAGGTCGGCCTTTGAATCCATCAAAATGGAACGACGAACCTTGTCTGACCAATAATCATAGTGTGCGATACGACGTAGACTGCCCTCAATCCCTCCCAGCAATACAGGCACATCTGGAAATGCCTCACGACAACGCTGGCAATACACGGTTGCCGCACGATCAGGGCGTTTATTTGCTTCATTGTTTGGAGAATAGGCATCATCCGAACGGATTTTACGATCTGCCGTATAACGGTTGATCATTGAATCCATGTTCCCAGCCGTTACCCCCCACGCAATGGTGGGCTTGCCCAGCACACGGAAGCTTTCCACATTGGTCCAATCTGGCTGCGCAATAATCCCGACACGGAAGCCCTGTGCCTCAAGCACACGCCCAATCACACCCGACACAAAGGAAGGATGGTCAATATAGGCATCACCACAAACCAAAATAAAGTCACACGCATCCCAGC
>ERZ650302.1067-NODE-1067-length-15527-cov-28.152404_pt1 | contig 15527 bp, 10 predicted proteins | sample MGYA00376238_ERZ650302 | MGnify/ENA primary metagenome ERZ650302 (study PRJEB26733, sample SAMN07839298) | wastewater metagenome | biome: urban; feature: wastewater treatment plant; material: waste water | place: USA: North Carolina | collected 2016-04-28 ... | reverse complement strand
TCCAATTTTTGAATCTTGGACATTTTTCCATTATTTTTTCAAATCCGATTTCTTCAGCAATTAAATTTCCTTCCGCAATTTTATCATATTTTTGTCTCTTCTCTTCTAAAATTTTGATAATTCTTTTTGAAGGTGCTGTATCACTACCCGTATTTATTTCTTCAGGATTTGGATAATGATTAATAATTGTTTTTAACTCATCAATAACCCATTCATTTTCAAACCAATTACTAAATCCTTCATTGGAACTAAACAACAATGCTTCAAACTCATGCTTTTGAATGTAAGGAATAAATCTTGTATCATTAATATCTTTTGAAATCCCCTCTAATAAAACCTCAATTTTTGCATCTGTGATAGACTTGCTTATAGACAATTCAAAATTTGGAAAACTTGTAGGGATTCTAAAAAAATCTACAAACATAGAAACCAAAATATTTTTTTCTGATTTCAATAAATTGGTTATATCATTTTTTAAATGATCATAATTTACAAAACCTCCTTTATTTCCTTTACTTGTTTGAATCATAATTGCTCTTACATCAAAAATACCTTTTGAAATAAAGAATTTTCTTAAAGAATTTTCTACAAATTCTTTTTCAGTTTGTCCTTCTACAATTATAATCAATCTTTTCATGGCTGCCCTTTAATCACATTTTTTTGCCATAAATCGCCAATAGTATAATCCGAAAGCCAATTATTTAAGTTTTCTGATTCTAATCTCTTAAATACTGATTCATTATCTTCCCTATCTACAGTTATAATTTCTTCTGGTTCAAAATTATCAACAAAATTTACTGATTGTGTAGATATAATAATTTGAGATGTAGCTGATGCTTTTCTGATTAGTGAAGCTAATTTATTAATTGCAAAAGGATGTAACCCAAGTTCTGGTTCATCTATTATAATTACCTCTGGCAAATCTGGTTGCATTAATAAAGTAGCTAAAGCAATAAATCTTAAAGTTCCATCAGATAAATGAGAAGCATTAAAATAACCATCAGGTTGGTTTATTTCTTTCCATTCTAGTTTAATCATGTTTTTATTTAATCGATCGGGGCTTAACTCAAACCTTTCAAAATAAGGAGCAATAGATTTTACTGTTTTTTCTATCCTATTAAATGATTTTGGGTGCATTTCTTGTAGATAATACAAAAATGCAGGTAAATTACTTCCGTTTTCTTTTAAATATTTATTATCATCTACTTGCGATGAACTTCTTAATGGTGAGTTTTCTCCTGTGTCGTGGAAATGATATTTTTTAAAAGAATTTAGATATGTATTAACCCAACTCCCAATTCCCTTTTTTTCTTTAATTACATTACTCTCTTTTGAATATTGTGTAAAATATGTATAAAACCACGTATCTTTATAAGTAAATGTAGTTCCGTATTCACTGTTAAAACCTCCTCTATCGTTTGATATTATTAACAAATTTTCACTATCTGAAAATAGTTCAAAAACATATGAATTTTTATAATCAAAATAAAGTGTCCCTTTTATTTGCTCAGTTACTTTTCTCCCGAAATGTAATAAATTATCTGCTCCTCCTTGTTTTGCTACATATCCTTGGAGTCTTTGTTCATAAATATTATTCACTAATTTAAAAAAAGAAAGAAAGTTAGATTTACCAACACCATTAGAACCAATTAAAATATTAATTGGTTTTAACTCTAAATCTAATTTTTTTATAGATTTATATCCTTCTATTTTTATTCTGTTAATCATTACATCAATTATCGTTTGCCCAATTTAATCTATCAGCTTGGTTGTATTGCCATGGCGCAGCATTGTTTTCAATATTCGTCATCATCATATTCAATTCTTGTGGAGCTGCAGATTGCTCCATCACCAAGAATCTACGCATTTCGAAGATAATAGAAAGCGGATCAATCAAAACAGGACAAGCTTCTACACAAGCATTACAACTGGTACAAGCCCACAATTCTTCTTTGGTGATATAATCGTTCAAGAGTTTTTTGCCGTCATCTACAAATTTTCCGTTTTTGTTGATGTTTTTGCCTACTTCTTCTATTCTGTCTCTGGTTGACATCATTATTTTACGTGGAGAAAGTTTTTTACCCGTAATATTTGCAGGACATTCCGCAGTACATCTACCACATTCTGTACAAGAATAGGCGTTGAGCAACTGTACCTGATTCAAATCAAATACATCTTCTGCCCCAAATTTAGCAGGCGCTTCTGCGCTTTCTGGTTGTGCTGCATAAGGATCTGCATTGGGATCCATCATCAACTTAATTTCTTGTGTTACAGAATTTAAATTATTGAATTTTCCTTTTTTCTCCAAATTGGCGTACCAGGTATTTGGGAAGGCAAAAATAATATGCAAATGCTTAGAATAATAAAGATAATTCATAAAGAATAAAATCCCCACAAAATGAAACCACCAAGCTCCTTTTTCTATAAAATGAAGAAAACCTTCTCCAAAACCTAAAGATTCATAAATTGGAGCTATTAAATTTGATGAAATAGGGAAACTTCCGTGAACCAAACCTTCTTTTGACATCAATAGATAATCTGCTGCATTCATTTTGAAGAACGCCATCATCAAGCAAAATTCTATTACTAAAATCCAATTGGCATCGTGTTTTGGCCAACCTTTTAATTCAATAGAGCTTAATCTTGGGATTTTAATGCCATTTCTTCTTATAAAAAACGCTACCACTGCAATTACTACTAATGCTGCTAAAACTTCTAGAGTTGCGGTAAAAATTCCATAAAAAGTATCCCCGAAAATGGTGGAAAGAAAACGGTGTGTCCCGAAAATTCCGTCAATAATTATCTCGATTAATTCAATATTGATAATTACAAAACCTACGTAAACAAACAAGTGAAGAATTGCCGCAACTGGGCGTTTCTTCATTTTGCTTTGCCCTAGCGCAACTTTAGCCATTACCTTCCATCTTTCCGAAGGATGGTCTGTACGATTAATTTCTCTTCCTAGCTTTATGTTTCTGTAGATTTCTTTTAGGCTTTTAAAGAAGAGCCCTAAACCTGCAATCAATAAGAGAAGGAATAAAACATTATCTATATATTGCATATCAAAGTTTTTGTTTCCTTCAAAAATACGATTTTTATTTCTTACCGAAAACAGAAATATTTATGTATCGCTTAGGATTTTCTTTTAAATCTTTTATGAGTAAATTAAGATTATTAGAAGTTTCGCTTAGATTGTTATAAAGCGCTTCGTCTTTGGTAAGTTTACCTAAACTGCCTTGTCCGTTTTCTATTCCTGAAATTACCGTATTTAGTTTACCAGAAACTTCTGATAGTTTTTCTACAGTTTGGTTTAATTTTTTGGTATCTATACTTTCTGCTACGTTGCCATATTTATCTACCGCTACTTTTGCAGATTTCATAGTTTCATTAGCATTAGAAACCACCTCTTCTATTCCTTTTTGATTGCTAGAAATTAATTTATTGGTGCTTTCGGAAGTCATTTTAAAAGAGGCAACAGTTTGGTTTAAGCTCATCAAAAGTGCTTTAATTTCTCTTCTGTTTTGCTCGTCTAAAATCTTGTTGGTAGAAGCTACGGCAGAATCTACTTTGGTTAAAACGCTTTGTAATTGGTCTTTTACAGGGCCAACTTGAGACGAAAGACTATTCATTAAAGAAGATTGATAAGCGCCTTGTAATGTATCTCCATCTTTTGCGAGAGGAGCTTTGTCATACACTAAATTCACTCTCATTTCTTTACCAGACATAATTCCTGGTTCGAAGATTTCTGCTTTAGAATTTTTAGAAAAAATATATTGTTTATCCACCAAAAGCTTCACTACAAAATATAGCTTACCATCTTTCGCTGTCATTGGGATAATTTTATCTACCTGCCCTACTTTCAGTCCATTAATAGATATTGGATTAGATTGTTCTAGTCCTTCTACATTATCAAATTTAGCATAAAATATATTATCAGTAGTAAAGAAACTTTTACCCTTCATAAATTGGAAAAGGAATAAAAAACCTCCTATTGCCAAAAGTGCTATCAATCCTGCTTTTATTTCTCTTGTAAATTTCACCATTTTAATTTTTGATGTGCAAATATACTACTTTTAAAAAATATGGTATGTTACAAAATTTACATCTATAATAAAAAAAGCGACTTAAAATAAGCCGCTCTTCTATTTTCTATATTAAATAATATTATTTTGATTTAGAAGCTTTTTCCCAAACTTCGATTCTGTAGTCTTCAATATCAGCATTGTCTTGTAAGCTTTTCATTAAAGACTGACCAAACATTTGAGAGTTTTGCTGTTGCATTGCTTGCATAATTTGTTTTACATCTCCTGGTTGTTTGTTAGTAGTTACAGATTTTTTAGTAACAACATAAACCCCTGTGAAGCCTTCTACCGGAGCAGAAACCTTATTGATAGCGATACCATATGCTGCACCTGCTACTTTTGGCTCCATACCACCGCCTACCATTGGCGAGAAAAGATTTACCTGAGCATTTTGTTTAGTAGTTCCAAATAATTTTGCTACAGCATCTAAACTGTTTGCTTTAGCATTATTGATTTTTTCAATAATCTTCTTAGCTAAAAGTTTATTTTTAACAATTGGTTCTATTTGCTCTCTTACAGATTCTGGATCTGCTATACCTGCTTCTTGTTTACCATTAAGATAAGCTACGATATAATCACCATTACCTGTAGTAAAAATATTACTATCTCCTTTGCTTCTTTCGTCATTAAATGCCCAAGCTAAAACTTCTTCGTCTTTATCTGTTCCTAATCCTGGAATCTGACCTTGGAATCTAAGAACTGATTTTGGGTTTTGGAAGTTAAAGTTTTTCTTCTTAGCAGCATTTGTAAATTCATTGAAGCTTTTCCCTTGAATCCCTTGAATAAAAGTATTGGCTTCTGTATAGACTTTATTTTCTGTTTCTTTAGATGCCTTAATTCCTTTTGCTAATATGGCAACTTTGTATTTTAAAGCTTCTTTTCTTTCATCTACTTTTATGATGTGATATCCAAAAGCTGTTTCTGCAAGACCAATTTCACCTTGTTTATGAGCGGCTAAAAATTGTAAATATTGAGGTGCAAAAGGAGAGCTTGATGTTGTCCATCCTACACTTCCTCCTCTTTCTACTGCTCCAGGTTCGTCAGATAATTTTAAATCCTCATTAAATTTGGCAGGATTTGCTTTTATCTCAGCCAATGTTTTATCTGCTAAAGCTTTTGCTTCTTCTTTGGTTCTATTAGAAGTTGATCTCTCAGCACCTTTATAAGCAAATAAAATATGACTAGACTTTACAGAATCCGAAGGCATGTTTCTTTTATCTAATAACTTTGCTACAATATAATAACCTTGCTCTTTTATTGGCCCAACTATTTGCCCGACAGACGCAGTAGTTACCTTATCTTTCAATCCTTCTGGGATTTGGCTCTTAGTAAAATAATTAGGATTGTAAGGTATATCAGAATTTATCGTTACAAACATGGAATCATTTTTAGTGTTTTTGAAACTTTCTAAACCACTTCCATTATCTACACCTACTTCATTTAGTTGATTAACTTCTTTAAGAACCAATGCATCATCTTTAGAACTCGGGCTTGCAGGGAAAAACACAATTCCTAAATTTCTAGACGCAGGAGATTTAAACATTACAGGATGTTTTTGGATATAATCTGCTAAGTCTTTGGTAGTCACTTTTACAGGGTTTTTAGCTCCAAAAGCAGCATAATCTACTTTTACAAAATCAATATTGGCTAATTGATCTCTTTGTTTAATAAGCTCAGCTGCTTCTTTTTTGTTAGCAGTAACACCCGTAGTTACGTTAGCAAAAAACTGTCTAGCCATCATTCTATATTCGATGGATTTTTTAACTTTTAACCACTCATTATATTGGTTTACATCTCCTTGTTTAAGGTCTTCAATTTGCTTTTTAATTTGAGCTACTTTAAAGTTACCTTTCTCATCATAATTTTGAGGAGCACTTTGTATAGAAAACATTGGGTCAAACTGAAGTTGGTTCCAGAAGATTTCATCAGTAAGTTTCAATCCCATTTTTTCAAACTGCTGTTTGATGAGTTTAGACTGCACCAAAGTTTGCCAAGCCTGTTCTTCTAAGCCTTGCTGTTGTTGCCCTTGTGATTGTTGTTGTAATAAACCTAATTGATCATTAAATTCATCTCTTGTGATTTCTTCACCATTTACCTTACCTAGGATATTTGGATTTTTACCAAACATTTGATCCATACTATCAGGATTTACCAAAAACGCTAATAGTGCGATGAAAATCATTCCCAATAATAACCAAGGTCTCTTTCTTATTGAAGCTGTAATTGACATTTTATATATATGTATTTAAAATCAGTGTGCGAAAATACGGAATTTTAATATAATACAGAAATTTTATCACTCATTTTCAAACCTATAAAACAAAAAAAGGAAAATTTGTCAAAATTTACTCTTGGCATAACTATTGCGCCATTATATAAACCAAGGATACAAACGCAGACAAATTGTTTTTTGTCTCTTAATAGCACATCCTTTCAAATTAAAAATGACAATTTGTCATTTTTCAAAATTTTTATGATTATGATTGAACTAGAAGATATCTCATTAGAAAATTTATTAGAAGATGGTTTCAGTATAGTAGCCGAAGAAGACACTAGAGAAACTAGCCAAGAAAAAGCGCAAAACATTTTCCCAATTTTGCCTGTAAGAAACATGGTGATGTTCCCAAAAGTAGTGATTCCTATTACCGCTGGTAGAGAAAAATCTATAAAATTACTAGAAGACTCTCATAAAATAGGTGATATGATTGGGGTGATAAGTCAGAAATTTTCTAATCTAGAAAATCCTACAGAAGAAGATTTGTATCCAATAGGAACTATCGTTAGAATCATTAAAATTATAAAATTACCAGATGGTAATATTTCTGCCATTACACGAGGAATACAAAGATTTAGAGTAAAAAAATACATTCAGTCAGAACCATATTTTTTAGCCGAAATAGAAAAACTAAAAGATTCTTCCACCAAAAAGAAAGAAGAATTCGAAGCCTTGATAGACAATATTAAAGATTTGGCAATCAAAATCATAGACTTAGACCCTAATATTCCGGGTGCTGCTAATTTTGCGATTAGAAATATAGAAAACCAAGAAGATTTGCTTAATTTTATTTGCACCAACGGAAACTTCGGTTCTGAGTCAAAACAAAGACTTCTAGAAGAAAAATCATTGATGAATCGTGCCAAAAAATGTTATGAACTAATGCACGATGATTTCAGAAAATTAGAATTAAAAAACCAAATCCATCAAAAAACCTCTAAAGATCTCGACAAACAACAGAGAGAATACTACCTTAATCAGCAGATAAGAACCATCCAAGAAGAATTGGGCGGCGGAACAGAAACAGATATAGAAGAACTCAAGAAAAAAGCAGAAAAAATCTCTTGGAACTCAGAAATAGAAGAACATTTCCAAAAAGAGCTGAAAAGACTTCAACGTCTAAACCCGAACGCGCCAGATTATAATGTACAGAGAAATTATTTAGATTTTTTCACAGAATTACCTTGGAATAATTATTCTAAAGACATTTTTGACATTCCTAAAGCTGAAAAAGTGCTAAACAAAGACCATTTCGGTTTAGAAGACATCAAAAAGAGAATTCTAGAACATATGGCGGTTCTTAAACTCAAAAACAATATGAAATCTCCGATTTTGTGTTTGGTAGGGCCTCCTGGAGTTGGTAAAACTTCCCTCGGAAAATCTATTGCAGATGCACTAGGCAGAAAATATGTAAGAATGAGTTTGGGCGGCCTGCATGATGAGTCTGAAATCCGTGGTCATAGAAAAACATACATTGGCGCAATGGCAGGAAGATTGCTACAATCCATCAAAAAATCTGGCACCTCTAATCCTGTAATTGTTCTAGACGAGATTGATAAATTAGGACAAGGAATTCACGGTGATCCTAGCTCAGCGCTTTTGGAAGTTCTAGACCCAGAACAAAACCACAGTTTTTACGATAATTTCTTAGAAATTGGTTACGATTTGTCAAAAGTAATGTTCATAGCCACTGCCAATTCTCTTTCTACCATACAAACTCCGCTTTTAGATAGAATGGAAGTCATTCAATTATCTGGTTATACCATAGAAGAAAAAGTGGAAATTGCCAAAAGACACCTCATCAAAAAACAGATGGAAGAAACTGGCCTCCAAAAAGATGCATATAAACTAGGAAATAAAGAAATTGCACACGTAATAGAAGCTTTTACCAGAGAAAGTGGTGTAAGAAATTTAGAAAAACAGATTGCTAAAATTTCTCGTTGGGTTGCTTTACAAATTACGATGGAGAAAGAGTACGACCCCAAAATAGATGAACAAAAAATTGATGAAATTCTAGGCGTGCCGATGTCTAAAAATTCATCTGAGATGATGGATGTACCTGGTGTAGTTACAGGTTTAGCTTGGACCTCCGTAGGTGGCGACATCTTATTCATAGAGAGCATTTTAAGCAAAGGAAAAGGCAATCTAACCATGACAGGAAATCTAGGAAATGTAATGAAAGAATCTGCCACTATTTCTCTAGAATACATCAAAGCAAAACACGAAAGTTTAGGCATTTCTTTAGAAGATATTGAAAACAAAAACATTCACGTACACGTTCCGGAAGGCGCCACTCCTAAAGATGGACCAAGCGCAGGAATTGCAATGCTAACCAGTATGGTTTCTAGCTATTTGAATAAAAAAGTAAAACCACATTTAGCAATGACTGGCGAAATCACCCTTCGTGGAAAAGTGCTGCCAGTTGGTGGAATTAAAGAAAAAATATTGGCGGCTGTAAGAGCAGATATAAAAGAAGTAATCTTATGCGCTGACAATAAAAAAGATGTGGAAGAAATCAACAAAAAGTATCTTAAAAGCATAAAAATCCACTATGTAAAAACAATGAGCGAAGTGGTGGAATTGGCGATTGAGAAGTAATTTTTTGCCACGAATGCACTAAAACTTTAAATAAATCAATAATGCATTTGTGGCATATAAACTACACTTATTCAAAATTTAAACAAAACCTCATCTATCTTTGGTGAGGTTTTATTATTTTTATCAAAAATTAAGCATTATGAAAACGCTACCGCTTCCTTTTATCTCTAGATTAGCTTTAGCCATCATTAGCATTATCGGAATTGGTTACCTTGTAAAATTAGGGCAAAGCATACTTGCGCCGTTCTTTTTGGCATTATTATTAGCTCTTCTATTTTTACCTTTTTCTAATTTTCTAGAAAAAAAATTAAGATTTCCTCGTTCCCTTTCCACTATGTTTTCGTTGCTTATTTTGCTTTCATCAATTTACTTACTCTTCTTTTTTTTCGGAACACAGTTGTCTAGTTTCAGCAAAGATTTACCTCATTTAGAAAAACAATTTATTACCGTTTTCAATGATTTACAAAGGTGGATTTCCAGAACTTTTGATGTAAACACCAACGAACAATTCAAATATCTAAATGAAGCTCTCAATAAACTACTCTCTTCTTCTGGAATTATTTTAGGATTTACATTAAGCATATTTTCTTCTGGTTTAGGATTTATGTTTTTCTGCCTATTATTCTTTATTTTCATCTTAAATTACAGAAGAATTCTCAACAGATTTATTGTGAATGTATTTGATGAAAAGCACAAAGGAAAAGTAGAAGACATTGTCTCTGAAATTCAAAATATGACCAAAAAATACATTATGGGACTAATTATTCAGATTTTTATTGTTTCTATAATTACCTCAATCGTGTTGAGTATTTTAGGCGTAAAATATGCCGTTCTGATTGGTGTACTTACAGGTGTTCTAAACGTAATTCCGTATTTAGGCATTGTAATTTCTATGTTGATTGCATGTTTTATTTCGTTTGCTACAGGTAGTACTTCTACTACAGTTTATGTTTTCTTAGCATACATAGGCATTCACGCAATAGACGGAAATCTTATTTTGCCGTTTGTAGTAGGTTCTAAAGTAAAAATCAATGCTTTATTTTCTTTCATTGGCATTATCATTGGCGAACAATTTTGGGGAATTTCGGGTATGTTTCTTTGCATTCCGGCATTGGCGATTATTAAAATTATTTTCGAACGTGTAGAAGGTCTTCATCCTTGGGGAACACTTCTTGGCGAGGAAGACAAGCCTACCAAAAAGAAAAGACGAGTAAAAATCTCCGAAACCATTACTCTAGAAGAGAAAGATTAAACACCATTATTTTACAAAACACTGTAAATCTGAAAGTTGTATTGAAAATGAAGTTTACAAAAACTAAAAATTTCTTTTACAAACTTTACAAAGAATTACTATTGAACTTTGAGTATCGATAATCTAAAACCTCAAAGTTATGAACTCAAATCTTAAAACGGCGGCTGTATTCTTTGCCGTAACCATTAGTGTAATTGCATGCAAAAAAAGTGAAACTTCTGCATACGGAAGTCCAGAAATTGCAGATAGTGCTGCTGTTGCAGTAACCTCTGACAGCATTTCTATGGCAGCAACTCAGGAAGTAGAAGGTAAAAAATTCATTAAAACCGCTGATGTAAACATGGAAGTAAAAAATGTGTACGAAAGCACTATTTCCATTGAGAAATATCTAAAAGAAAATGGAGGTTTCGTGACCAAAAGCGAGATGAATTCTTCGGTTCTATCCGAAGAAAATTTCCCGATAAATGATGCCGAAGCCAAATTAGTAAGAGAATTCAGGCAAATAAATGATATGGAAGTAAGAGTTCCTACCGTGAAACTAGGTGAATTTTTAGAATTCGTCAATCAATCTAATCTATTTCTTCATACCAGAAACATCAGCGCAGAAGATGTTTCGGCGAATATAATGATGTCAGATTTAGAAGAAAAAAGAATGAAAAAAACCGAAAACAACATCCAAACTATTAAAAACAATGCCGAAAAAGTAAATTTAGCAGACAACAATCTCTCCGAACAAAATAACCAAAAACTAGCAACATATAATCTAAGCGACAATTTGAAATACAGCACCGTAAACCTTCACCTAAAAGAACCATCTAGCAGAATTTCATCAATCGCGATTACCAATACCAAAAACTTCGACAATCAATACCGTTACAATTTCTTTTATGATGTTAAAAATGCCATAATTAAAGGTTTTTATTTAACTCAAGAAATTATTGTAGGATTATTTACCATTTGGCCAATCTTACTATTTTCTGGAATTGGGTTTTATTTTTGGAAGAAAAGAAAAACTGCTTCAAAGAATTTCAATTCTGAAAACCTGGAATAACTTCTATTGTTCTATTCCATCTAAAATTTCAGGTATCCAAATCAATAATAATTGATAAATAACAACCATTATTAAGAAGATAACGAAAGAATAGCTCTCTAGTTTTTTAAAAACAGTATGTAAGTCTATTAATCCTTGATTTTGCTTATTATTATCCACAAAATTTTTAATTCTAAATTCTATAATTTTTTTCATTAAAAATAAAATTGGAATAGCAAAAGAAAACATCAAAATTAATGTAAACTTAAATGCAGGAAATATTTGCTGTGCATTTTTAGAAAATAAAAAATAAAAAATGGTAATGAAAAAAAATGCGACGGAAGAGAATAAATAGAACTTCTTAAACTCAATCAGCTTAGTAAAATAACTAAATGATAAAAGACCAAAAGACACAACTGTCAATGAAAACAATATTTGAAAAAGCATTCTTAAGTTTTTTCAAATATAATAAAATTCATAAAAACTTAAATCTTTGAAAACAATGAATAAGTATATTTCTCGCAGATTTGGCAGATAAAAAATCAGCACAATTTGCTAAATCTGCGAGAATTTTTTTAAAAAATTTGTGTTACAAAATCAAAACTTGCTCTTCAAAATCTCTGGTTTCTTTTCATACAAATGCAAAATCAATTCCCCGAAAAGTGTATTTGCCCAAGCAAACCAACTTCTAGAAAAATCTTTCGGATTGTTTACATCAAAAGATTCGTGGATAAAACCAGTTCCTGAGTGCGTATTTTTCAAAGTTTTTAGGCAATAGAAAATTTCTTCGTCATCATCTGTTGTTAAGGCTTGCATAATCAAACCAAGTGGCCAAATTTTATTTTCTCCAACGTGAGGACCGCCAATTCCTTTTGCAAATTTCCCTTCATTAAACCAAGGATTTGCTGTGCTTAAAGAAAATTTTCGGGTATTTTTATAAACTTCATCGTGATAAGAAGTGTATCCTAAATAAGGAATCGAGAGCAAATTCGGAACATTGGCATCATCCATAAAAAGTGCATTTCCGAAACCATCAATCTCTAAAGCATAGATTTTTCCGAAATCTTTTCGCTCAAAAATGGCATAATTTTTAATTGCTTCGTCCACTTCATTAGCTAATTCAATAAATTGATTATCAACATTTAAACTTGAAAAAATTGTTTTAAATATTTCAGAAATTTGTCTTAAAGAAACCACGGCAAACATATTAGATGAAACTAAATACGGATAAAAAGTAGCATCATCTGACGGACGAAACATCGAATGAATCAGTCCGTTTTTATGAGTAGGATTTCCGTAACCACCACCAAATTGCGTATCGAGCGGATTTCCGTTGCCTCGTTGAAATTTGTAAGGCCCTTTATTTTCTTTTCTCTGTTGTTCTCGGAAAGTTTTTAGAATCAGAAGCATTGCATTTTTCCAATCTTCATCAAAAATAGAAGCATCGCCTGTCGTTTTCCAATAATGGTAAGACAATCTCATCACGTAACACAGCGAATCTATTTCCCATTTTCTTTCGTGAACGCCAGGTTTCATTTCGGTAAAATCGTTTTTCCATTCGCTAACTTTTTGATTATCATCATAAAAAGCATTGGCATAAGGATCTAGCAAAACAAATTCTATCTGCTTATTAATCACGCCTTTTAGTAAATTTTTGAGTTTTTCATCTTCTTTTGCCAAACTCAAATACGGAAAAACTTGTGCCGAAGAATCTCTCAACCACATCGCATCAATATCACCTGTAATCACATAAGTGTAAGGTTTTCCATTTTTTTGATAATGATTTACGGTAGTATCTAAAGTATTGGGATAGCAATTTTCAAAAATCCAAGCCAATTCTGGGTCTGCAATAGATTTTTTGACTTTTTTAATGGTATTTTCTACCGATTTAGAAACAAATTTTCTTTTGGAAAGTTCTGGCCTTTGAGAAACGAAATCATTCAAATCAAAAAAATTGAAAGTTGTTGGCATCATTGCAAAGCCAAAACCAAGACCAGATTGCTTGATAAATTTTCTTCTGGAAAGCATTTTATTTTAACTAAAATTTATAATTTAAAATTAGTAAATAATTCTGAATCTCAATATTTTTACCTTAAAATTAAAACCGTGAAAAAATTTTTAACTATCATCTACATTTTTGGGGTCTGTTTTATCGTCTCTCAACAAAAAATTAAAGTGATTGATGCAGAAAACAACCAACCAATTCCTTATGCAAAAATAATCTTTATAGGCAAAGATTATTCTAAAAACACCGAAGAAAATGGGGAATTTACGCTATCTGAAAGCGAAGAAATTGATAAAATAGTGTGTTTTGGTTATGAAGATTTTTTAGTAAAAACATATCAAAATGTTTATTCATTAAAACCAAAATATAAAGAAATTGACAATGTGGAAATTTCTAAACCTATAAATGCAAATTCTTTTACTTTAGGGGAAATAATTAAAAACAGTAATCATTCATTTATAGCGTCAAAAAACACTTGGGGTGTTGTAGATTTATTCAAAAACGATGAAAACACTTCAAAAACATTTATTAAAAAGATAAAATTTTTGAGCAAAGTTGTTGATATAAAAAATCCCGCAAAAATCAATCTCGTCTTCTACAAAAATGAAAATGGAAAACCAAGTAATGAAATTTGGAAAAGCTTTATTATTTCTTGTGAAAAAGGAAAAAAGATTAATGAGGTTAGTTTTGAAAAAAATCCCATTCTATTTCCAAAAGAAGGTGTTTTCATCGGTTTTGAATGGATTATGAATGAAGAAAATTCTTATACCAAAAAAGTAACAAATAATTATCCCGACGGAACCAAAACTACAGAAAAAAACACATACATAAATCCAAGTATATTCTGTCAAGATTCAGAACAAAATAATTTATTTATCATCATTAAATCAAGAAGTATAAAATTTAATAATACCAAAAAATTTAATCGGCTTTCAATTGAAATAGACCTCACAGATTAAAATCATATTAATTAAACACTCTAAATTTTCCGATGCTTTTATTTTTCCTTAAATTTGCACTCGTAAAAAAAGATTCGATAAAATGATGTTGAATTTAATGTAAAACTTTTTAAAAATCTAAAATTATGTTACCAAAAATAAATCCAGAAAATACCACCGCTTGGAAAGCTCTAAACGAACATTTTGCCAACAATGATTTTGAATTAAGAACGCTATTTCAATACAATCCAAAGCGTTTCGATCAATTTTCGGTGAAAAGAGAAAATTATTTATTTGATTTCTCTAAAAATTTAATCGATCAAAAAACATTCGATTTATTGCTTCAATTGGCAGAAGAAACTCAATTGAAAGCTGCAATCAACTCGATGTTTTCGGGAGAAAAAATCAATGAAACCGAAAAAAGAGCCGTACTTCACACTGCTTTAAGGGATTTTTCTGACAAAGAAATTCTAGTTGACGGAGAAAATATAAAACCTGCCATCAAAAAAGTGCTTAACCAAATGAAAACTTTCTCCGAAAAAGTAATTTCAGGAGAACACAAAGGTTTCAGCGGAAAAGAAATTACCGATGTGGTAAATATCGGAATTGGTGGTTCAGATTTAGGACCAGTAATGGTGGTTTCTGCTCTGAAACATTTTAAAACCAGATTAAATGTACATTTCGTTTCTAATGTTGATGGAAATCATATTGCAGAAGTGGTGAAAAACTTAAATCCAGAAACTACGCTATTTATTGTAGCTTCTAAAACGTTCACTACTCAAGAAACGATGACGAATGCTAATTCAGCAAAAGATTGGTTCTTAAAAGCTGGAAAAGAAGAAGATGTAGCGAAGCACTTTGTAGCTTTATCTACTAATATTCAAGCGGTTAAAACGTTCGGAATTGCAGAGGAAAACGCTTTTGAATTCTGGGATTGGGTTGGCGGAAGATATTCACTTTGGAGTGCCATTGGTTTAAGCATTGTATTGGCAGTTGGTTATGAAAATTTTGAAAATTTATTAAAAGGTGCTCACGAAACTGATGTACATTTTCAAACGGCAGATTTCAAAGAAAACGTTCCTGTTTTGATGGGACTTTTAGGAATTTGGTACAGAAATTTCTTTGATGCTGGTTCTTATGCTATTTTACCTTATTCTCAATATTTAGATAGATTTGCGGCGTATCTTCAACAAGCAGATATGGAATCTAACGGAAAATCTGTGGACAGAAACGGCGAATATGTTACCTACGAAACTGGACCAATTATTTGGGGAGAGCCTGGAACAAACGGACAACACGCTTTCTATCAATTAATTCACCAAGGAACAGAATTAATTCCTGCGGATT
>ERZ650302.1058-NODE-1058-length-15559-cov-21.484198_pt1 | contig 15559 bp, 14 predicted proteins | sample MGYA00376238_ERZ650302 | MGnify/ENA primary metagenome ERZ650302 (study PRJEB26733, sample SAMN07839298) | wastewater metagenome | biome: urban; feature: wastewater treatment plant; material: waste water | place: USA: North Carolina | collected 2016-04-28 ... | reverse complement strand
ACTTGGCAACTTCTCTCGGAAGTTCTTTGGTAGGAAGTATTTATATTCTTGATGAGCCAAGTATTGGTTTGCATTCCAGAGACACAGAAAATCTAATTGAAGTTCTGAAAAATCTGCGTGATTTAGGAAATACTGTAATTGTGGTAGAACACGATGAAGACGTGATGAAAGCGGCAGATTACATTATTGATATTGGTCCAGAAGCTGGATTTTTAGGTGGTGAATTGGTTTTTGCTGGAGATTTCGCAGCATTGAAAAACGCAGATACTTTAACCTCGAAATATTTAACAGGAAGATTAGAAATTGAAGTTCCTGAAAAACGTAGAAAACCGAAAGAATTCATCAAAATAAAAGGTGCGAGACAAAATAATCTCAAAAATATTGATGTAGAAGTTCCACTAGAAGTTCTCACCGTAATTTCGGGAGTTTCGGGCAGTGGAAAATCAACTTTAATGAAAGAAATTCTCACGAATGCCATTCAAATAGAATTAGGAATGGGCGGTAAAAAAGCTGATTACGATTCGGTGGAATTTCCTAAAAAAGTGATTCAAAATATTGAATTGATTGATCAAAACCCAATCGGAAAATCGTCTCGTTCTAATCCTGTAACCTATTTGAAGGCTTACGACGATATCAGAGACCTTTTTGCGAAACAAAAATCTGCAAAAGTTCAAGGCTTGAAACCTAAACATTTTTCTTTCAACGTTGACGGAGGAAGATGTGATGAATGCAAAGGTGACGGCGTAATTACGGTTTCGATGCAATTTATGGCAGATATTGAGTTGGAATGTGAACATTGTCACGGAACGCGTTTTAAAGATGAAATTTTGGAGGTAAAATATGATGAGAAAAATATTTCGGATATTTTACATTTGACAGTTGACGAAGCGCTAGAATTTTTCTCTGAAAACCACGAAGAAAAAATTGTAACCAAACTGAAACCGCTTCAAGATGTAGGCTTAGGTTATCTTCAACTCGGACAAAGTTCTTCTACTCTTTCTGGTGGAGAAGCTCAACGTGTGAAATTAGCCTCGTTTTTGGTGAAAGGTGCTACAACAGAAAAAACGCTTTTTGTGTTTGATGAACCGAGTACTGGATTGCATTTTCACGATATTAATAAATTGCTAAAATCTCTACAAGCGCTTATTAATTTAGGACATTCTGTGATTGTGATAGAACATCAACCAGATATTATAAAATCCGCAGATTACATTATAGACATCGGTCCAGATGCTGGAAAACACGGCGGCGAAGTGGTTTTTGCAGGAACTCCCGAAGATTTGGCGAAAGACAAAGTTTCTAGAACGGCGAAGTTTGTTGCTGAAAAATTGTAATAAAATGCCTATTCTCCATTCCGAATATCAACCTAAAAAAATCTTCAGAAATGGAGATTTTTCTACGATTTATAGTGCTCTGTTTAGAAAAGTTACTGGTGTAACTCAACAAAGAGAAAGACTAGAACTTTCTGATGGCGATTTTCTGGATTTAGATTGGAGTTTTGCAAAAGAAAAAACAGACCGTTGTATTATTTTATTTCATGGTTTAGAAGGTAGCGCACAAAGACATTATATGTTGGGAGCAGCAAAAATATTCAATGAAAACGGCTTTGATTGTTGTGCTGTAAACCACAGAGATTGCTCTGGAGAAAGCAATAGAGTTCATTATTCTTACCATTCCGGAAGAACAGATGATGTGCAAGAAGTGATAGAAAATGTGCTTTCTAAAAACTATGAAAAAATCATTCTAAACGGGTTTAGCCTTGGTGGAAATTTATGTTTGAAATACGCTGGTGAAGAAAGAGAAATTTCTGATAAAATAAAAGCAGTCATTGCAATCTCTACTCCTATAGATTTAAAAGGTTCTATGCACAAACTAACCTCTAAAAGAAATCATTTGTATGCCGATAATTTTCTGAAAACCTTAAAAAAGAAAACACTAATCAAGTGCAAAAGATTTCCAGAATTTTTATCTGAATCAGAAATTAAAAATATTAAAGATTTAAAGGAATTTGATGATGTTTACACATCGAAAGTTAATGGTTTTACAGACGCTTTTGATTATTATGAAAAATGCAGTTCCAAGCAGTTTTTAAAGAATATTAAAATTCCTACACTCCTTATCAATGCTAAAAACGACAGTTTTCTTTCTGAAAGTTGTTTTCCTAAAGAAGAAGCATTAGCCAATCCTTTTTTTCATTTAGAGATTCCAGATTTTGGTGGACATGTAGGATTTATGGATCAAAACAATGCTTTTTACACTGAAAAAAGAGCATTGGAATTTGCACAGCAATATTTATAAACAAAAATATTGTGCAGAAGATGTGAATATTAACATTGAGTTAATATATTGATTTAAAATATTTTGTACTTTTAATTCAGAAAATTAAGGTTATGAAATTTTCTTTACCAATCGCATCAGAAATCACAATTAAATTTGAGATAAAAATTTAAGGGAAGCACCGTCGGCTTCCCTTTTCTTTTGCCATTAACTAAAAAAATGAGATGTCTTTATCTACTGAAACGCTTTCTAAAGAAGCGTTTCTTTTATTGAATTTATTTTATTTAAAATAATATTTTAAAATTAAAAATTATGTTTCGGCTAAAGCCAAATGAAATTAAAACCACAAAACGGACTAAAGCCCGTTTCTATTGATAAAAATCAATATTTTTTTGGATAAAATTTTCATATTTTTGAAATTCCAAATTTGGCCTCATAGTTCAATGGATAGAATAGAAGTTTCCTAAACTTTAGATCCAAGTTCGATTCTTGGTGGGGCTACTTTCTGAATGGGGGAATTAGAGAATGGTAGAGTTGTAGAGTTAATTTATTTTTTAAGAATTTTTATTTTATCTAATTCTCCCATTCTCCCATTCTATAACTACTTTTTATCAACCACAATTCTGTCCTTTCGGTTTGCCAATTCCCAAGCAGTAGCAAATACCAATTGAGCTCTTTTTTGCAATAAAGGAAAATCTATTTTATCTACATCATCTGTTGGCTGGTGATAATCTGCGTGAATACCATCAAAATAAAAAGCAACAGGCACTCCACTTTTTGCAAAATTGTAGTGATCACTTCTATAGTATAATCTCATAGGATCTTTCGGGTCATCATATTTATAATTGAGTTCTAGATTGTGTGTAATTTTGTTGGCAGCTTCATTGATGACTTTTAACTCAGAAGACAACATTTCTGAACCAATAACATACACATAATTTTTGCCTTCGTTCTCTTTATCACTTCTGCCAATCATATCGATATTTAGATCAACTACGGTATTTTTCATATCGTAAACGGGATGGTCTGCATAGTATTTAGAACCCAATAAGCCGTGTTCTTCACCTGTTACGTGTAGAAATAAGATAGAACGTTTCGGTCCTTTTCCTGCTTTTTTGGCTTGTTGAAATGCTTCGGCAATTTCCATTACCGCTACCGTTCCGCTACCATCATCATCTGCACCATTATAGACTACACCATCTTTGGTTCCTACGTGGTCGTAATGTGCAGAAACTACGATAATTTCTTCGGGTTTTTCTGTACCTTCTATAAATGCCAAAATATTTTCGGATTCTGGCAATTCTTTTCCTCTGCTTTTTAAAGCTTCTTTTGGAACAATTTGGTAATAGCTTCCCAACGCTTTAGGATAAGAAACACCTATATTTTTATAGAAGTCTATCATATATTTTCCTGCCTTTTTTTGTCCTTCAGATCCAGTATCTCTGCCTTGCATTTCGTCTGAAGCAATTACGCTAAGGTTTTTCTTTAATTCTTCTGCTTTAATAGATGCATAAGCATTTTTAAAAGCTTTGCCTTCGTAAGAAAGGTTATTAGATGCGCAACTATACAAAACCATAGAAGCTACTAATGGAACAAAAATTCTTGTTAATTTCATTTTTTCACAATTTTTAATAGGGTAAAAATACTATTTTTGAACAAACAATGAAAATGAAACTCCCGAAAAAACATCACGGTGCAGAAACGACCATCTTTGCAAAAATGACGGCTCTTGCCTTACAAGAAAATGCTGCCAATCTTTCGCAGGGATTTCCTGATGATGAAATACACCCTCACCTGAAAAAATTATTAGCTGAAGCCACGGCAAACAATTATAACCAATACGCACCTATGAACGGATTGCCAATGTTGGTAGAAACTTTAATTGATTTTAATCAAAAACGAAATATCTCTGTTTCTAAAGATGAATTGACCATAATTCCTGGTGCTACGTACGGAATTTACACTGCTATTGCTTCTATCATAGAATACGGTGACGAAGTGATTGTGCTAGAACCTAGCTATGACAGTTATGTTCCTGCTATAGAAACCAATGGCGGAAAACCTGTTTTTGTGAGTCTTAATGAACATTTCGAGGCAGATTTTGAAGCCATAAAAAAAGCAATTACAGAAAAAACGAAGGCTATTATCATTAATTCTCCTCATAATCCTACCGGAAAAATATGGAAAAAAGCAGATTTCGAACAACTCTATCAAATGATTAAAGACACCGAAATTATGGTGATTTCTGATGAAGTGTACGATTTAATCACTTTTGATGAAAATAAATTTTACAGCATTTGTCATCACCCTGAATTGAAAAACCGAAGTTTTGCCATTTTTTCTTTCGGGAAGATGTTTCATATTACTGGCTGGAAAGTTGGATATATTCTCGCGCCTGAAGAACTGACCAAAGCTTTTAGAAGTGTACATCAATATTTGTGTTTTAGTGTCAATACGCCTGCACAATATGCTTTGGCTAAACATTTAGAACATTTTGAGGTGAATGCCAATGCACTATACCTCCAACAAAAACGTGATTTTTTCTTATCTGAAATGAAAGATTTGCCTTTTAATTTCACCGAAAAAACAGAAGGAAGTTATTTTCAATTGGCGAAATACAACCAGATTTCGGATTTGGAAGACTTAGAATTTAGCATTTGGTTAACCAAAGAATGCAAAGTAGCAACCATTCCATTGAGTGCTTTTTATCAAGACCAAAGAAATACGGGTTTTGTGAGGTTTTGTTTTGCCAAAAAAGAAGAAACGGTGCTAAAAGCTGTAGAGAATTTGAAAAGATTTTTGTAACATTGTTCCTTCAAATATTATTTTGGTTTCCAATGAAAAATATCATCTCTTTTTTACTGTTTTTTTGCTTCATTACTTCTATTGATGCTCAACAAAACAAATATTCTTCTTTAGGAAAAGATGAGCGCGGAAATAGTGTTTCTTATCAAATAGACAAAACGCTTCCTAATGAATTTTATTTTTGGCTAAAAGTAGAATATAAAAAAGAAAACGATCTAGATATTTCTAAAACCGAATTCTATATTCACGCCAAATGTGACAACAAAACTACAGGAGTTTTAAAGTACAAAAATGATTGGAGAAAAGATGATAAGAACGACCAATTCTACGAATCTCCGAAAAATCTGGTAGAATATGCTCCTACTTTAGAAGACAATAAAATTTATCCTTTGTTTAAAAAATATTGTAATTAATTTGATTGATTATTTCTAAACATCTCTTAATAAAGCCTATAATTTATCTAATTTAAAATAACCATTGTAGATTTTATCTTCTGAAACATGGTCTGTTTTGGTAAGTTTTAAACTAAATTTCTCTTTTTGGGAAAGTGGTAAAATATCTTCCACGGCAAAAGCATCATCTACATCTAGGGCATATTTATCATCTATATGGCTAGAAGCACCATTTGGTTGATTGTAATCTTTGTAAAAAGCAGAAGATTTTACTTTTTGAGTAGCTTCGGAGAGCGATTTTTCTACCACCAAAACTTGCTGATGATATTCCTGCAAAACATATAATTATTTAGAGTTTCTCTTATTTTCCACCAAATAGGAATATTTACTTTTTTAATTTATTGGTTAATTTCTCAGTTTCATTGTATGGGATCATACTATTATATTCTAATTGCCCTGTTGATATTTTTTCAGAAATCATAGGCATTGTAATAATTTTTTTATCAATAATTAATGCAATACCATTACCAATATTATTAGATGTGATTTTCCTTAATTTTTTAACTCCTTTATCTTTAAATTTAAAAATAACTGTAGGGTAATTTTTTCCATTATCTTTTAGAATTATATCTTTAATATCTAATGAAGAAAGAAAGGGCAAATCATCCATTTTCAAAGAATTTTGATTGTTATGTGTTTTTTGTTCAACTACTAAGTAAAAGCCATTCTCTTTTTCATATTCACTATATAGAAAATTTCTAAGATAATTTAACATATAATTTTGTAACTCCTTATCTTTTTGAGTCTCTATTTTTCCATCTACTACAACATCAACTACATCTGTTCTATTTTGGGAAAATAATAGATACGAAGATGTAATCCCTAAAATTATTGCTATCTTTCTCATATAATTGTGGTTAAATATTAAAAAATCATAAAAAGAATTGCTAAAACTTATCATCATCTGCAAGTAATGTATATTCTAATTTCCCCTTCATTAGTATAAACAAATATAAAAAATATAGTCGGAAGTAAAATACGGAAATTCGTAATAACACTAAAAAAACTAATAAAAATTAACAAACCCTTTCTGCGTTACCATTGTTGTGGATAGAACGCAAAAAGGGTAAATGAAAAAAGCTGCAAGAAATTTAATTCTTACAGCCTAAAAACAAATGATTATTCTTCGATTCCGAATTTTTTTAGAATTTTTTCTAGCAAACACCAATTGGTAAATGCCGATTGAAACAGATTAAGACCTACAAAACCTGTAAGGTAAAACCAGTTTTCGCTTACTTTTAGTCCTAAAAAAAGGCTCAAAAGAATCATAAAACCTGCTACTGCGTGTATAATTCTTGTCTTCATATTTAGATTGATTTTTCTATATTTAGAGTTACTACATGTACTTTGGATTGAAACTCTTGTTTGGCGTTGAAATTTTTTACTTTTCCGCAAACCTCATCCATTTTTTCATCTTCTACAAATGCCATAAACATAAGCGAATTGCTCTCTGTAACATCTGAAGCAAACCAATTGTCTGCAGATGCTTCTTTGCCTTCGGCTTTGTAACCTTTCACAGCGGTGTAAGAGAATACGCTTACGCCAGAATGTACCAAAAGATCTTTTACATTTTTCTCAAATTCTTTGATGGTGGTAATTAATAATAGTTTCATAATGTTGGTTTTTGGTTGATGGTTGTTGGGATTTAGAGTTCGTTGGATTTAATTTCTGAATCATTTTCATTAAATTCTGAATTATTTTCGGCGTGAATTTTTTCCCATTTTTTCTTTTCAGACATATAGTAAATTAGTGGTACTACAATTAAGGTCAAAAGTGTAGAAACAATAGCTCCGAACACTAATGAAATCGCTAATCCTTGGAAAATAGGGTCGAATAAAATAATAATGGCTCCTATTACTACCGCACCTGTGGTTAATAAAATAGGCGTAGTTCTTACCGCTCCTGCATCTATAATTGCTTGTTTAATAGGAATACCTTCATTCAATCTAATTTCTATAAAATCAATTAACAACACCGAATTTCTTACCATTACACCTGCTAAAGCAATCATCCCGATGAAAGAAGTGGCAGTGAAAAATGCTCCTAATAACCAGTGTCCTAAAACAATACCAACCAAAGAAAGCGGTATAGCAACCATCATCACCATTGGTGTTTTAAAATTCTGAAACCAACCTACAATCAACATATAAATAATGATAATTACCACCGCAAAAGCAGCTCCTAAATCACGAAAAACTTCTAAGGTAATTTGCCATTCTCCGTCCCATTTTACGGTAAAATCGCTTTCGTCATCAGGTTGCTTCATATAGAGTTCATTCAGCTTGTAACCTGTAGGTAATTTGATATTTTTGAGTTTGTCTTCCATTCCTAAAATAGCATACGCAGGGCTTTCTAAACCACCTGCCATATCTGCTAAAACATAAGCTACCCTTTTTTGGTCTTTTCTATAAATTGTTTTTGCCAAAGAATCTTTTTCTACTTTTACCAAATCTGCCACAGGAACCATATTTCCTTGTTGACCTTTTACTTTTAAACTGGTAATATCCTGAAGGTTGGTTTTATCAGCATCGCTTAATTTCATCACGATATTTACTGGTTGGTTCGATTTTTCGTCGTAGAGATAAGAAACAGGATGTTCGCCCAAAAGATAAGTTACGTTTCCTACAATTTGAGCTGGCGCAACGCCATTTAACATACTTTTTTCTTTATCTGCCACCAATTTGAATTCGGTTTGAGGAGCTTCTGCCATCCAATCTACATCTACCACATCATCGGTATTTTGAAGTATTTTTTGTACTTGGTCTGCTACTTTTAATTGATCTTCGTAATTAGGTCCATAAATTTCTGCAACAATGGTTGATAAAACTGGCGGACCTGGCGGAACCTCAACAATTTTGATATTAGCACCGTATTTTTTACCAATTTTTTGAATTTCGGGTCTTATTTTTTTAGCAACATCGTGGCTTTGTTCGCTGCGGTCTTCTTTGTGTAAAAGATTCACCTGAATATCTGCCATATTGCTACCACCTCTCAAATCGTAATGTCTTACCAAACCATTAAAAGTAATAGGCGCAGAAGAACCAACATACGATTGATAATTCACCATTTCAGGAACGGTTTTTAGGTATTGCGCCACTTCTTTGGCTACGGCATTGGTTCTTTCTAAAGTAGTTCCTTCGGGCATATCTATTACTACTTGCACCTCATTTTTATTATCAAAAGGAAGCATTTTTACAGCAACCCATTTCGTAAAGAATGCCATTACCGAAATCATTAATAAAACAACGGTAATTCCCAACATTGTCCATCTTCTTTTGCTGTTATCTAAAAGTGGTTGTTCTATTTTTTTGTAGAATTTATAAATCCAACCGGTTTCTAAACCTTGTTCTTCTTTATGTTCTTTTTCGTCTTTTACTTTTAATAAATGGAAACCTAGATACGGCGTAATGGTTAATGCCACAAACAATGAAAGCATCATCGCAATGGAAGCTCCAATAGGCATTGGCGACATATAAGGCCCCATCATCCCAGAAACGAAAGCCATTGGTAAAATGGCGGCAATTACCGTAAAAGTTGCTAAAATAGTTGGATTTCCTACTTCATTAATCGCAAAAATAGCCGCTTGTTTGAAAGGCAATTTCTTCATATGGAAATGCCTGTGCATATTTTCTGCAATTATAATACTATCATCTACCACAATTCCCACTACAAAAACAAGGGCAAAAAGCGTGATTCTGTTCAGCGTATAACCCAGCATATAATAACTGAATAAGGTTAAGGCAAACGTTAATGGTACTGAGAAAAACACGACAAGACCGCCTCTCCAGCCCATTGCAAGCATTACCAAAACCGTAACCGCCAAAATAGCAACACCTAAGTGCATCAATAATTCTGATACTTTATGAGAAGCTGTTTCGCCGTAATTTCTGGTAACCTCTACGTGTACGTCATTTGGGATAATAGTTTTCTTGAGTTGCTCAACTTTTTCTAGAATTTGCTCCGAAATCTTCATCGCATCTGCTCCCTTCACTTTAGAAATAGAGATGGTAGAAGCAGGATATTCGTCTTTAAATTTCTTAGCATTTTCAACATTGTTGGCATATCCGAAACTTACATAATTGCTTGGCGAAGCAGCTCCATCTTCTACTTTGGCAATTTGTTTCAGATATACTGGCATATTTTGAGAAGTTCCTACTACCAGATTTTCTACATCTTCTTGCGAAGCTAGAAACTGACCCGTTGTTAAAAGAAATTCTTGATCATTACTGCTGAAACTTCCAGATTGTGAACTCCCGTTATTAGCCTGAATCATCTGCATTACGCCTAGAGCATCTACATTGCTTTCTGCCATTTTATCTTTATCTAAAATCACCTTGAGTTGTCTGGCTCTTCCACCTATAACGCTGGTTAAGGATACATCTTTAATTTTTTTAATTTCTGAAGTTACTTCTTCTGAAATCTGACGAATTTGGTAATCGTCATATTTTTCGCTCCAAAGAGTAAGACCAAGCATTGGCACATCATCAATAGAACGGGTTTTTACCATAGGTTCATAAACACCTTTCGGAAAGATGTTTTTATTTTTCATCAATTCATCATATAACTTCACATAAGAGCGTTCGGTATCTTGTCCTACATAAAATTGTACAATAATCATCGCTCTACCATTCATTGCCATAGAATGCACGTGCTCTACACCTTTGATATTCGAAATTATTTTTTCTAAAGGTTTTACCACACGATTTTCTACTTCCGCAGGACTAGCACCAGGATAGCCTACCATAACGTCTGCCATAGGAACAATAATCTGCGGTTCTTCTTCTCTTGGTATTAATGTAGAACTATAAACGCCAATAATCATAAGCGCAATCATCAATAAAATAGTTAATTTTGAATTGATAAAAAACTCGGCGATACGTCCTGAAAATCCTTCTTGCATAATTTTTTAAATTTGAGATTCGAGATTTGAGATTTAAAAACTTGAAATAAAAAATATTAAATTCAAATATTAATCCTCCTCTTATTTTACACTTACTTTAGCACCATTATACAATTTTCCTTTTGCGGAAATAATGTAAGGTTCTTTAGCATCCAAACCTGATAGAATTTCTACTTCATCACCAATGATTTTACCGGTTTTTACCCAACGAAGAACTGCGGTATTACTAGAACTTACCGTATAAATTCCTTTGAGCTGACCTTGCTCTACCAATGCAGTTTTAGGAACAGAAACTCCTTGCTGGAAATCTGCATTTACACTACCACTCTTTTTGAATGGAAATTGTACATTTACGTACATTCCCGGAAGAAGACTTTTTGCATTAGCGACAGTAATTTTCACCATATATTGTCCGCCTGTATTGGCAGCAGACATGCTTACTTCTGCTACTACTCCATTTACTTCTTGGTTGGTATTTTTCACCACCACTTTTACAGACATTCCTTGTTTTATGAGGGTAATATCTTGTTCCGAAACCAAAACTTGCGCTTGTAAAACAGAAGGCGATTCTATAGTCAGAATTGGCATTCCTGGACTTGCCATATCACCTTGTTCCGCAAATTTGGCAGTAATAACGCCTGAGATTGGAGCGGTAACATTGGTATATCTGTATTGTGCATTTACTTCGTTTTTCATCATTTGAGCTCCTTGTAAACCTGCTTTTGCCATTTCATAGCGCGCTTGCATATCATCTAATTCTTTTTGAGAAGCACTTTGATTTTTATATAAATTTTGAAATCTTTCGTAGTCTTTTTTGGCGATATTAAAATTGGCTTGCGCTTGTGCAATGTTGGCAGAAGCTTGTCCGCCTTTCGCTTGAATATCGGTATTATTAATACTAACCAAGGTTTGCCCCGCAGAAACATGTTGCCCTACTTCTGCACGAAGTGAAGTAATGTAGCCCATCATTCTGGTGCTAACGTTTACCGAATTTTTTGAAACCAATTTACCACTTGCCGTAGCATAAGAAGTATTACTAAAAGTAGTATTACTAAGCGTAACAGCAATTGGAGCATCCTGATTTTCTATTGATTTTTCTTCTTTAGAACAACTTACTAAAGCTATTGTTCCTAAAATTAATGTAGTGTAAATATGTTTTTTCATAATGGTTGTTGGTTGATGGTTGGTAGTGATTAACAATATACTTCTGACTTCTAACTTCAATCTAGTTTTTTAAAAATTTATAGTATTCTAATGCCGTATTGTATTCAAAAATAGCTTGATTATAGTCTAGTTCTTTTTGAGACATCAGCGTTTCTGAAACCAATAAATCAGATGATTTTTCTAAACCTTGGTCGTATCTATTTTTTCGGATTCTGTAAGCTTCTTTTGATTGTTCTAAGGCTTGTTTAGAAAGGTTTACCTTGTTGTCTGCATCTTTTACTTGTCTAGAAGCTTTGTTGATTTCGAGTTGAGATTGCTGTGTATATTGTTGCAATTCTGTTTCTGCTTTTATGCGTTCGGTTTTATATTTTTCTTGTTCTGATTTAGATTTCAATCCATCAAAAACATTCCAAGACAATTGTAACCCGAGTAAATAACCATTGGCATCGAACTGATAAGGTTTGTTATCATACACTTCAAAACTTCCAAAAGCATTTAATCTTGGTAAAAATTTAGATTTAGCAGATTTAATCATTAAATCGTAGGCTTCTAGAGATTTTTCGTAGGCTAAAATATCTTTTCTAAAAGAATTTAATTTGGTATTTTCTTCTAGCATATAGGTTTGATAATCTAATTTTTCTGTAGGTTTCAAAATGCGATTGTTGCTTTCTTCGCCCAATAGAAAATAGATATAATCTGAAGCATTTCTAACGTTTGATTTCCCGAATTGTAATTGACTTTCGATTTCTGAAACTCTCACATCCATATAGAGAACATCTGATTTTTGAATCATTCCGTTTTTAAAATAATTATCAATTACTTTTTTATTGGCAAGTGTGGTATTTTTAGCATTTTCTAGAGTTTCTACTGCTTTATACGCCAATTGTAGTTGCATATAAGCTTTTGCCATTTCAAATTTGATATAATCTGAGGTTCTTTCTGCTTTTATAGAGAGTGCATCTGCTTTTACCTGACCTGCTTTTTTTTGATAAACCATATCTTGGTTATAGATAGGCTGTTGCACTTCTAGTTTGGTCGCAAAATTGGAAATATTGTCTGGACTGTTTAATTTAGAAGGATCAAAATCTTGCATGGTAATTCTCTCCTGATTGAGTCTAGAACCAAACGCCATCAAAGGATTATTGGTGGTAATAGCGGTATAAGAAGCATTTACATTAGGTAAATACATAGCTCTGGTTTGTAACAATTCTGCTTTTGCTACAGCTACTTCTTGCTGAGATAATTTTAGTTGTAGGTTCTTTTCAGAAACTTTTTGCAGCAATTCTTCTTTAGAAACCGTCATTGTTTCTTGCGCGGAGACTTTAGAAATAAAACTAAATGTAAGGGTTAAAATCAGTAATCTTATCATTGATATAAAATTTTTAACAAAAGTATAAGAGTGATTTTTCTCATACAGTAACATAGGTTACATACATCAAAAAATAAAAAAGCGATAGATAAAATTCATCTATCGCATACAAATAACAAAATATGAAAACTATGAGCAAGTGAAGTTTTTATTTCTCGCAAGTTTTGTCTAAAGACAAAGAATGAGAAACAATATCGGGTGCATTACCTATGATTTTGAGACACTATCCCACAAAGTGTGTAAAGTAGAAAAGTTAGGGCTTGGATTTTTATAATCTGAGCCTATTTTCAAAAATTAGCATAAATTGATTTAAAACCAAACCCCAATTATGGATTGGCATTGTCCATTTTTTAGTAGCTTCTTGCAGAGCAAGATATACCGACTTTAAAACGGCATCATCTGTAGGAAAAGACATTTTATTTATAGTGTATTTTCTGAATTTACCATTTAGATTTTCTATTAAATTGGTGGTATAAATGATTTTACGGATTTCGATAGGGAAGTCAAAAAATACGGTTAATTCATCCCAATTGTTTCTCCAAGACTGAATAGCGTACAAATATTTACTTTCCCATTTGGTTGCAAAGTCTTCCAAAGCGGCTTTGGCGGCGTCTTTTGTAGGAGCTGTGTAAATATATTTCATATCGGCAGAAAACGCTTTTCTATCTTTCCAAACCACATATTTGCAAGCATTTCTGATTTGATGAACCACGCAGATTTGAGTTTGGGATTCTGGGAAAACCGAACGAATAGTGCCAGTAAATCCATTAAAATTATCAGTGGCTGTAATCAAAATATCTTCAACACCACGAGCTTTTAAATTGGTTAAAACACTCATCCAAAAGCTGGAACTTTCGTTCTTTCCAAGCCACATTCCCAGAACTTTTTTTCTCCTTTCACGATTGAGCACTACGGCTAAATAAATTATTTTGTTAATGACTTTTGAGTTTTCTCGAACCTTGAAAACAATTCCGTCCATCCAAACAATCAGATACAATTCGTCTAAAGGTCGGTTTTGCCACGCAACGACTTCACTGGCAACAGCATTAGTTATCCTAGAAATTGTTGACGTAGAAACCTCAAAATCATACATTTCACGAATTTGTTCTTCAATATCACTTACGCTCATTCCTTTAGCATAAAATGAAATAATGATATTCTCCAAACCATCGATGATATTGTGTCTTTTGGGAACTAAAGTAGGTTCAAAACTCCCTTCTCTATCACGAGGAACTTTAATTTCGGATTCGCCAAAGGATGACTTAATCTTCTTAGTTTCGTGTCCGTTACGGTAGTTTCCATTGGTGGTTTTTTCGTGTTTTCATTGTCAAGATGGCTATCTAATTCAGCATCAAGCATGTGTTCTACTGCTCGTTTGTGCATTTGTTTGAAGAATGATGTTAAATCTTCTCCGTTCTTGAAAGATTTGTAGAAATCCTTGTTGTTTAGTAAATCTTCTTTGTTGATCATAACTGTATAAAGTTTAAAAATAGTAAAAAGTTATTTGGCTTCGCCACCACTTCGTTAGGTTTCCGAAAAATTTTTTGAGCTTTTAAGGGCTCAAAATTTTCCAGAATAACTTTTCTACTTACACAGTTAGTGGGACATAAAAAAAGCACCAACCTAGGTTGATGCTTTTAGTATCGTAACAGAATAACTATTCTTAACTATTAACTATTCTTAAGTGCTTCAGCTCCTGATACAATTTCAAGAATTTCATTGGTAATAGCAGCTTGTCTAGCTTTGTTATAGAAAATTACCAAGTCATTTTTAAGAGCTTGCGCGTTATCTGTTGCTTTGTGCATCGCCGTCATTCTGGCACCGTGCTCAGAAGCAATAGAATCCAAAACTGCTTTATAAACCTGTGTTTTTATAGATTTAGGAATTAAACTTTCGATAATTTCTATTCTACTCGGTTCGAAGATGTAATCACTATTAGCAACAATACCTGTGTTTTCCGGCATTTCAATAGGCAATAGTTGTTCAGTTTTTACTTCTTGTGTAGCAGCGTTGATAAATTTGTTATAAATTAGATATACCTCGTCAAATTGACCTTCTTTAAAAGCTTTCATTACTTTAGAAGAAACTTTAGATACTGCTTCAAAACTCATATGATCAAAGATGGCACTTTGATTGTCATATACCGTTCTGCTTTTTTTAACAGCATCGAAAACTTTTTTCCCGATAGTTAAAACTTCTACCTCTACAGGTGTTGTAGAGATTTTATGATTAAGCTCTTTTACAATAGAAGAGTTGAAAGCACCTGCCAAACCTCTGTTAGAAGTTACCGCAATAATTAGTACTTTTTTCACCTCTCTTTTTTGAGCAAAAACCGAAACATTTTCAGAATCTGAACTTGCACTTACATTCTGAATAATTTCTTGAAGTTTTTCGGAGTAAGGTCTTAGCATCACGATAGCATCTTGTGCTTTCTTAAGTTTCGCTGCCGAAACCATTTTCATAGCACTTGTAATCTGCATCGTAGATGATATCGATGTAATTCTACCTCTAATTTCTTTTAAATTTGCCATAATTTGTTTAGTTGTTGGTTGTCGGTTGTTGGTTGTTAGTTTTAGAAAATTCTGTCAACTA
>ERZ650302.1052-NODE-1052-length-15594-cov-16.463222_pt1 | contig 15594 bp, 13 predicted proteins | sample MGYA00376238_ERZ650302 | MGnify/ENA primary metagenome ERZ650302 (study PRJEB26733, sample SAMN07839298) | wastewater metagenome | biome: urban; feature: wastewater treatment plant; material: waste water | place: USA: North Carolina | collected 2016-04-28 ... | reverse complement strand
ATACTCAATTAATGGCTCATGCTCCAAATTATATTTCAGCTCCAAAAGAGCAAATTATGACTCAAAACTACTCTTTAATGCAACACTTTGTCCTTGTAACTCAAGGTATGAGACCACCAGTTGGAGAAGTTTATGTAGCAACGGAATCACCAAAAGGTGAGTTAGGATATTTTGTAGTAAGTGATGGAAGTCCTTATGCTTACAGAATGAAACTTAGAACTCCAAGTTTTCAACATACTGCAATTTTAGAAGAGTTATTAGTTGGGTGTCAATTAGCCGATGTTGTTACTATTATAGGTAATTTAAACATCGTGTTTGGTGAAATAGATAGATAAGGAAGAAGTTATGAAAAGATTTGATTTAAGACACTTAAAAAATGACTTCTACACAAGAATGTTAGAGCTTATGGACAAACAAATAGCTTCTGAAGAAACAGCAATTATTATGTTTGAAATTGGAGATTTCTCAAATATTCAGAAATCAGCAGATGTGATTTATGAAGCAGGTTACACTTTGATGAATTCAATTAAATTTAATGAAGTAGATTGGACTTTGGTTGTAAAAAAAACAAAACCAGAACCAAGAACAATAGTTGAAGAAAGTGCTAAAGATGAATAAAATTGAACAGATTTTAAAAAGTGATTTTATAATCTCAATTGCAACTTTCCTTGAAGATGAAAAATTAAAAGATTCTATTGAGAAAGCAGTAAAAAACAATGGTGCAAAGTTTGTTTATATGCATCCAATTGATAATGTGGTTTTAAAATCTTTTTATTCTCAACTAATTAAATATGAAGTGGGAAGTGAAGAGGCTATTAGTGCATTATTATTAAATAGTTTTGCTTCAAATTGTGATGAAAATAGTAAAAATTATTTAGATGATTTAGACTTAGGTTACATTAGTGCTGAAAGTAGTGCAGGGGAAGAGGAGTTTGAAGAGGCTTTTGAAAACTCTTTGAACTCAAAAATCAAAACTTTGATTATTGGAGATGATTTAGTTAATCATGAAAGAGTAGAAAATATTGTTAAATTATTAGCAATATTTAAAAAATACTCGGATTTTAATTTGGTTGTTCTAAATGAAGAATTAGAGAAAAAAATAGATTCATGTACAAATTTTGATTTAGAAGAGATAAAAGATTTAAAATCATTTAATGGAACTTTGGTTTATAAATTAACAGAAAAAAATAGTGAGGAATTATTAGTTAGTCAAACTTTCGCAAATATAGCAAAAGTATCAAACACTAATGAAGTTTTTATAATATCAAAAGATGAAAAAATCAAAAAAATATTAAAGATTGATGAAAACTTACATGGAACAATTGCAATTTTAAAAACAGATGAAGATATTTTTAGTTCTTATAAATATAAACAAGTAAAAATTGAAAAGGTAGAAGCATAATGAGCGATATGATTACACTAACAATTGATGGTAAAAGTGTTCAAGCAAAAGATGGTGAATCAATTTTAAATGTGGCAAGGGCAAATGATGTATTTGTTCCTGCTGTTTGTTATTTAACAAGATGTTCACCAACACTTGCATGTAGATTATGTTTAGTTGAAGCAGATGGAAAACAAGTTTATGGTTGTAACACTAAAGTTAAAGCTGACATGAACATCTCAACGGTTACAGAAAATATTGAAAAAGAGCGACGAGCAATAATGGAAGTTTATGATGTAAACCATCCATTACAATGTGGAGTTTGTGACCAAAGTGGAGAGTGTGAATTACAAAATTATTCTTTATATATGAAAGTTGATTCTCAATCTTACAGTATTAGAGATATTCACAGACCAGTTCAACATTGGGGAGTTATGAATTATGACCCAGCTTTATGTATCGTTTGTGAAAGATGTGTAACTGTATGTGAAGATATGGTTGGTTCAAATGCTTTAAGTACAGTAAAAAGAGACTCAGATAATATTGATAAAGTATTTAAAGATGATATGCCAAAAGATGCTTATGCTATGTGGAATAAACTTAATAAATCACTTATTGGATACGATGCAGATGCCTGTACAAATTGTGGAGAGTGTATATCTGCCTGTCCCGTTGGAGCTTTAGTATCACATGATTTCCAATATACTTCAAATGCTTGGGAACTTAAAAAAATACCAGCAGCAAATCCTCACTCATCTGATTGTGCATTTATGTATTATGAAATTAAACATGAATCAATAGACAATCATGCAACTAAAAAGATTTATAGAGTAAATAGTGAACCTCATTATTCAACTGTAAATGGAGCAGGAAGATTTGCTTATGATTTTGAAAATAAAGTTCAATCAAAAGATAAAATGGCTTTTTCAAAAGCACTAGAAGCTTTTAAAAAAGCTAAAAATATTAAATTTAACTCTTATATTACAAATGAAGAAGCATTTATTTTACAAAAAATTGCTTCTAAAATGGGAGCTAATCTTGTAAATGAAGACGCAAGAAGATACCAAGAGTTTTTAAAGAATTATTCTAAAATATCTGGAAAGTCACTTTATTCTTCAAAATTATCAGATGTTCATAATGCAAACTTTGTAATTTCTGTTGGTTCATATTTAAAATCTGATTTACCAAATGCAAGATATGCTTTTAATAACTCTGTTACTATGAATAAAGGAAGTGGTTTATATTTTCATCCTCTAGCTGATCCAATTATGGAAAAAATTGGTAAAAAAGGTAAAACAACTGATTTTATCTATCATGATGCTATGGTTGAAGAATCAATTTTATATTTTATTTTATATAAATTTGCAAAAAATTTACCAAGTGATATTCAAGAATATATTGATTCATTTAAAGAAATTAAAACAAAAACAGTTGTTGAAGAAGTTAAAGAAACAGTTGTTGAAATAGTTGTTGATGAAGCTACTGGTGAAGAAAAAGAAGTTAAAAAAGTTGTAACAAATAAAGTTTCAAAAGAAGTGGAGTATGAATATACAAAACTTGTTGAAGCTTTTGGAAAAGATGAAAAATTCCTTGATTTAGTTGATGAAATGTTAGCTAAAAAAGACTCTTTCTCTTTAATGGTTGGAGAAGATTTAATAACTCATCCAAATGCTGAAAATCTTGCAAAACTTTGTGGTTTAGTTGATAAATGTACAGAATTTAATGTTGTGATTATTCCATCTCAAACAAATACTTTAGGTGTTGCACAAATTTGTACATTATCGCAAGAAGAATCGGGATTTAGCGTTGGTTATAATGTAAAAGCAGACTTTGAACTTTCAGCTTTAGGTGATGGAGATTTAGATATTCCAGCACTTAATCAACAAGAGGGAACTTATACAAATATTGATAAAAGAGTAATTCCTACAAATGCAGCTTTAGGATTTAATGGTTATACATTAAATGAAATTGCAAATGAACTTTTAAATGAAGATGTTGAATATACAATAGAATATACAGCAAAACTTCCTATTGAAAAAGGTTATAAAGCTGTTGCATTTGATGATTTACCAAATAAATTTGGAAATGACCAAGTTGAATATAGAGGTTATGAATTAACTTCAAGTGAAACATTAACTCAAGATACAACAAAACCAATAAATATTGAAAAAATATCACTAGCAAGTGATGAAATTTTGATTTATAAAGCAAATCCAATTAATCAATTTAATGAATTTACAGCTATTTCACATGAGTTTAAAGAAAATTTACAAGATGGAATTTTCTTCTCAAAAACAGCTTTTGAAAAATTAGAGTTAAATAAAGGTGATAAAGTTAAAGTAATTGCTAATAATCAAGAGCTAGAATTATTAGCTTTTGTTGATATTCAAATAGATGGAGATATTCCTTATGTATCAACATTTATGAAAAATAGCCCATCAAATGTTTTATTTAATAGTTATAGATTTAATAAAGCAAAAGTGGTAAAGGCATAAAATGGAAACAAGTATCATATTAGAAACAATAATAAAAGTTGTGGTTGTATTAGCCGTTTTTTCTGCACTTGCTGGATTTACAACTTATATTGAAAGAAAAGTTTTAGCATTTATGCAACGAAGATTGGGACCTACAAATGTTGGACCTTATGGATTATTACAAATTGCAGCGGATGGAATAAAACTTTTCACAAAAGAGGATTTTATTCCTGCAAATGCATGTAAACCAATTTTTAAGATTGCTCCAATTATAACTGCTGCAACTGCATTTATAGCAATGTCCGCAGTTCCTTTTTTACCAGAATTTGAAATGTTCGGATATACAGTTAGACCAATTATAAGTGATATAAATGTTGGTGTGTTATTTGTATTATCTGTTGGTGCAATTGGACTTTATGGACCACTTTTAGGGGGAATGAGTAGTGCAAATAAATGGGCATTACTAGGAGGTGCAAGAACTGCAATTCAACTTTTATCTTATGAAGTTGTATCAGGACTTTCACTTTTAGCTCCACTTATGATGGTTGGAAGTCTATCTTTAATAGATATTAATAATTATCAAGCAGATGGAGTTTTCAGTTGGATAGTTTGGTCTCAACCACTAGCATTTATTTTATTTACAATTGCTGGATTTGCAGAAACTAATAGAACACCATTTGACCTACTTGAGCATGAAGCAGAATTGGTTGCTGGATATGCCACAGAGTATTCAGGTATGAGATGGGGGATGTTTTTTATTGGAGAATATGCGAACCTTTTTACTATCTCTTTTTTAATTTCTCTTATCTTTTTGGGTGGATTTAATGATTTATGGTTTATTCCAGGTGGACTAGCAATCGTATTAAAAGTTATGGCTTTGATTTTTGTTTTCTTATGGACAAGAGCTTCTTGGCCACATATTAGACCTGATCAATTAATGTGGTTATGTTGGAAAATATTAATGCCACTTGCAGTACTAAATATTTTAGTTACTGGTTTTGTGATGATGTTTTAGGGAGATAGTATGGAACTAGAAGAGTTTAAAAATAGAAACGTATCAGATGGATATGTGACAGTTCAAGAAGATAATTATCCTAAAACTTCTTGGGATATGTTCAAACAAGTATTATCAAGATCAGTAAAAGGCGAACTTTTTGTTGGTATGAAAATTACTTTTGGAATAATGTATAAAGCTTTATTCAAAGGTGAAATGGCAACGGTTCAATATCCAAAAGAAAAATTACCAATTGGTCCAAGATATAGAGCCGTACATAAACTTCTAAGACTTCTTGAATCAGGAGAAGAGAGATGTATTGGGTGTGGACTTTGTGAAAAGATTTGTATATCAAACTGTATTAGAATGGAAACTAAAATTGATGAAAATTCAAGAAAAGCAGTAACTCAATATACAATAAATATGGGGAGATGTATTTTCTGTGGATATTGTGCTGAGGTTTGTCCAGAACTGGCAATTGTTCATGGGGGAAGATATGAAAATGCAAGTGAACAAAGGGCTCATTTCTCACTAAAAGAAGATATTTTAACAAGTTCAAATGGTTTAGGTGCACAATTTGAATTTGATGGTTTTGGTTCAGTATCACCAGATGCAGACAAAAAAATTAAAAAAACACCATTATCATACTAAGAGGAGTTTGAATGTTTGAAATAATAGCTTTTATAATATTTTCAGTATTAACAATTAGTATGTTTAGTATTACCGTTTTAACAAATAATGCTTTATATGCCTTAAGTTCATTAGCAGCAGGTATGATTTTTATATCAGCATTTTTCTTTTTACTGAATGCCGATTTTTTAGGAGCCGTTCAAATTGTAGTTTATACAGGAGCAGTTATGGCTTTATATGCTTTTGGAATGATGTTTTTTGATTCATTATCAGAAGTTAAAGAGAAAATAAAAAATCCAAGATTAGTATTTCTATTATCAGGGATGTTAGCTGTAATTATTGTAATCATTTTATTAGCACCGATAATTGGACAAAATGTTGAAGTAAATTATCCAGTTCATCCAGAATATGGAAATTCTATTGATGTGGGATTAGTTTTATTTACAAAATATCTACTTGCATTTGAACTAGCAGCAATTATGCTTTTAGTTGCAATGATTGGTGGAATTGTACTTGCAGGTAAAAAAATGAATGAATCATATTCAGAAATGAAAGAAGATGAAATTGATGAAAAAATTAGACTTGAACAAATGTCATCAAAGGACATTAAATGACTCTTAACGCGTATTTGATACTTTCAACAATTCTATTTTGTATAGGTTTGGTAGGTGTAGTTAGAAGAAAGAATGTTTTGATGTTGTTTTTTTCTACGGAGATTATGTTAAATGCTGTAAATATTGGATTTGCAGCAATTTCAAAATTTCATGGGGATTTAACAGGTCAAATGTTTGCATTTTTTATTATTGCAGTTGCAGCTAGTGAAGTTGCTATTGGACTTGGTTTATTGATTCTTTGGTATAAAAGAACAGGTTCAATTAACCTAGATGATATTGCACAAATGAAAGGGTGATTATGGAAAAATATATATACATTGCTCTTTTTGCTCCGCTTGTTGGTTCATTAGTAGCTGCTTTATTTTCGATGCAGAAAAAAACATTGTTTACGGGATTATTTACATCGTTTATGTTAGCTGTTTCGATGTGTGCATCATTGCATTTATTGTATTCAGTATATACAACAGAATTTACATTACAAACAATTTTATTTGATTGGATGGTAATAGGGAATTTAAATATTCCTTTTGGTTTTGTTGTAGATGAAGTAAGTGTTGTAATGATGTGTGTGGTAACTGTGGTTTCAACAATGGTTCATATTCACTCAATTGGTTATATGGAACATGACAGTGGATTTAATAGATATTTCTCTTATCTTTCTGCTTTCGTATTTTCAATGTTAGTTCTTGTTATGAGTGATAACTTTGCAGTTTTATTTATAGGATGGGAAGGTGTTGGAGTTTGTTCTTGGTTACTAATTGGTTTTTGGTATCACAAAGAATCAGCATCTTGGGCAGCAAATGAAGCATTTATTATGAATAGAGTGGGAGATTTAGGTTTACTTCTTGCAATGTTTATTATTTATTGGCAGATAGGAAGCTTACAATACGAAATAGTATTTTCTCAAGTTTCAACACTTGATAATAATACATTAGTTTGGATTGGTGCATTGTTATTCCTTGGAGCAATGGGTAAATCTGCACAATTCCCTCTTCATACTTGGTTAGCAGATGCTATGGAAGGACCAACACCAGTTTCTGCTTTAATTCACGCAGCAACAATGGTTACAGCAGGGGTTTATTTAGTAATTAGATCAAATGAACTTTATTCATTAATTCCAGAAGTTGGATATGTAATAGCTGCTCTTGGAGCATTTGTAGCAATATTTGCTGCAACTATGGCACTTGTTAATAATGATATGAAAAGAATTATTGCTTATTCAACACTCTCACAATTAGGATATATGTTTGTTGCTGCTGGTCTTGGAGCTTATTGGGTTGCACTTTTTCATCTTGCTGCTCACGCATTCTTTAAATCTGTATTATTCTTGGGTGCAGGGAATGTTATGCATGCAATGGATGATGAATTAGATATAAGAAAAATGGGTGCATTAAACAATAAAATGAAAGCAACTTCGATTATTATGACAATCGCTTCTTTAGCACTTGCTGGTATTTTCCCACTTGCTGGATTCTTCTCAAAAGATAAAATTCTTGAAGCAACATTTAATGCAAATGCGACTGTTTTATGGGTAGTTTTATGGATAACAGCTGGATTGACAGCTTTCTATTCATTTAGACTAGTAATGAAAGTTTTCTTTGGTAAACAAAATTATTCAAATGAAGAATTCCATCCACATGAAGCAAAAAGTTTTGTAATTGCAGCAATGATTCCACTAGCAGTATTAGCAGTAATTGCTGGTTGGTTTGAACATCCTTTTGTAGAGTTTGTTACAAAAACTTTGCCAACATGGGAAGCAACAAATATAAATCATTCAACTCAATGGATACTTATTCTTGTAACGAGTGCCGTTGCAATTGGTGGAATTTTGGTAGCTGTTTTCAAATATAAAAATGATGGATTTTCTAAATCATGGGAAAATACATTTATTTATAAGTTGTTAATTAATCAATATTATGTTCCTAAGTTTTATGAAATTTTTGTTTCAAAACCATATTATGCAATTTGTGTTTGGACATGGAAAGTAATAGAAATAAAATTATTAGATGCTTCTGTTGATGGAATAGCACATTTTATAAATAAATTAGGTGTAAAAGCCAGACCAATACAATCTGGTAATTTATCATCATCTTTAAGACTTATGGTTGTTGGATTAATCTTAGGATTAATTTTTGCCCTAATCTTATCTGTACTTTAAGGGGTTATGTAAATGGAAAATATTTTATCTATGTTAATATTTTTTCCCGCAGCAGCAGCAATTGTTGGCTTTCTGATAGAAAAAAATTCTATTAGAGAATTTGGAATTGTTGTTACGGTGGTTGAATTTGTATTATCTTTACTTCTTTGGTATCACTTTGATGTAAATTATGCAGGAATGCAGTTTGTACAAAATATACCCCTTGTAAGTTCATATGGAATTAATTATTTAGTTGGAATTGATGGTGTATCTTTATTTCTAATAGTTATGATTACTTTTATGACTATGATTGCATTAATTGGATTAACTGAAAAGAAAAATGTAAAAAATTTGATAATCACTATGTTATTTTTAGAAATGACAATGGTTGGGGTTTTTGTTTCATTAGATTTAATTTTATTCTATATCTTTTGGGAATTTACACTTATTCCAATGTTTTATGTAATTGGGTTTTGGGGTGCAGAAAAAAGATTTTATGCAGCAATTAAATATTTCTTATACACATTTACAGGTTCATTAATAATGCTTGTGGGGATATTATATTTTGCATATATATATCATGAAGCAACAGGTGTTTGGAGTTTTAGTACTTTAGATTGGAATAATTTAATTCTTCCTTTTAATTTACAAATATGGTTATTTATTGCTTTTTTTGTTGCTTTTGCTGTAAAAGTTCCAATGGTACCATTTCATACATGGCTTCCACTAGCTCATGGTCAAGCACCAACAATTGGTTCTATCATGTTAGCAGCTGTATTACTAAAAATGGAAACATATGGATTTATTAGATTTTCACTTCCATTATTTCCTGATGCCAGTGTTTATTTTACAGGATTTATGGCTTTTTTAGGACTTCTTGCAATTATCTATACTGCAATGATAGCTTATGCACAAGAAGATATGAAACAAATGATAGCCTATTCATCAATTTCTCATATGGGAGTTATTATACTTGGAGTTTATGCATTAAATGTTGAAGGAATTGCAGGAGCAGTTTATTTAATGATTGGACATGGTATCGTTTCTGGAGCTCTATTTATGTGTGTAGGAGTTTTATATGATAGAAGAAAAACTAAAATGATAAAAGAGTTTGGTGGATTAGCACATAATATGCCAATGTTTGCCCTAGTTTATGGAATTGTTCTTATGGCATCAGTTGGATTACCTTTAACTATTGGATTTATAGGTGAGTTTTTATCGCTATTAGGATTTTATAAATATTCTCCAATTTTAACATTCATGGGTTCTTTAACTATTGTTTTAGGAGTTATTTATATGTTGTCAATGTATAAAAGAACATTCTTTGGAAAATTAACAAAACCAGAAAACAAAAGTTTAAAAGATATTTTTGGAAGAGAATTATTTGCTTTGGGAGCTTTAGTTGTTGTCATTATTGGATTGGGAATTTATCCAAAAATTATATTAGCACCACTAAATCCCACATTAAATCAACTAATAAAGGTGATGGAAATAAAAGCAGTTAATGAAGATAGTAAAATAAGATTGAAAGTTTCAAATTCTATAGGGGAGAATAAGTAATGCTTGAGCCTATAAATATTAATTTAGATAGTTTAAATCTAGGAACAATTGCACCAATGTCTATTGCAATTATTGGTGCTTTAGGAATTTTATTAACTGATATTTTTAATAAAAATAAAGACAAATCACTTTATATAATTTTGGTAGTTTTGTTTTTAATATTTGATTTATTTACACTTTTAGCTTTTAATGGAGAATCAAGAGGTTTATTTGATTTGATGTTACTTGATGGAATTGCAGTTTTATCTCAATGTATAATAATTGGTGGTTCGACACTATTTATTTTACTAGGATTATCAAAGCTAAGAATACAAGAATATAGATATGCTGAATATTTTGCACTTTATTTATTAGCAGTTGCAGGATTTCAATTTATGGTTAGTTCAGACTCATTAATTTTAATATTTGTGGGATTGGAAACATCATCTCTTTCAATATATACAATGATTGCAATGCATAATAGAATGGTATCAATTGAAGCAGCTGTAAAATATTTTACAATGGGTGCCTTAGCAGCAGCATTTTTTGTATTTGGTGCAATGATATTTTATGCAATAACAGGAACAGTTGAATTAGCTCAAATGGCTCAGGTTCTAACAGAAGATGGATTTTTGACAGTAGAGAATTATGCAAATTATATTTTGGTTTTACTTGGATTTGTATTTATGTTTGCAGCAATTGGCTTTAAATTATCTTTATTCCCATATCATACGTGGGTTCCCGATGTTTATCAAGGTTCAACATCAGCAATGGCAGGTTTCTTATCTGTTGTTCCTAAAATGGCAGGTTTTGTAGTGGCATTGAGATTTTTTGAAATATTCATGCAAGTAAATGATGTAATTATTCAAACAATGCTTTATGTAACTGTAGTATTAACTATTACTATTCCAAATTTAATTGCACTACAACAAAAAGATATTAAAAGAATGCTTTCATATTCATCAATTTCAAATGCTGGTATGGCAATGGCAGCAATTGTAATAGGAACACAACAAGCAATAAATGGACTATTTTTGTATTGGATTTTATTTACTGTTACAAATTTAGGAGCATTTGGTATGTTATGGCTTAATAGAGGAAAAGAGTTTAATGATTATGGTTCTCCATATACATTTAAAAAGTTCTCAGGACTTGCTCAAATATCTCCATTTACAGCATCAATTTTTGGAATCTTTTTATTCGCTTTAACTGGTCTTCCACCTTTTGCACTATTTTGGGGTAAAATGTATATAGTAGCAAGTGCTGTAAATGCTGGGCATATTGCCCTTGCAGTTATTATTGTAGTAAATTCTGCAATAGCAGCATATTATTATTTAAGACCTGTTTCATATATGTTTTTAAGAAATCCAGAAGAGGGAACAAATACTAAATTTATGCAAAATGCAACAACACCTGTAAAAGCAGTTGTTGGTTTTATAGTATTTTTAACAATAGTTTCTATTTTGTTTATAGACCCACTTTTAAATATTATTTCACAATATGTTTCAAGTTCAGGGTATTAATAATTTTAAAATTCTAATCATTCATTAAGAATGGTTAGAATTTATTGTAAAATCTGCAATGAAAAAAATTCTTATAGTTTTATCTCTTCTTTACAGTGTTGCTTTTTCAAACTCTTTGGGATTAAGTGATAAAGATATTCTAGTTTTGAAAAAAATCAAATCATTAACAGATGATAAAATGATGAAATATACTTTAATGGCATTAGCAATAAAAGAGTCATCAGTTGGTAAAAATCAGATAAATTTGGTTACTAATGATTTTGGTGTTTTTCAAGGAAATATTAAATCTGTAGTTAGAAGACAAAATATTGATGATAATCTAAATACAAGAAGATTTTTAGCAAAAAAATTATTAAGTGATGCTGGATTTGCAATGGCAAATGCCATTGAAGAGGTTAATTATTGGAGAAAAGTTCATAAAGAAGATTGGCCAAGAGTTTGGGCTAGTTATAATACTGGTTGGAGTTACAAAACTAAAACAGGTTTAGCTTATTCAAATGATGTATTTGAAATAATCAAAAAATTAAAATATGAATATAAACTTTAAAATAAAACTACAATAATCAAAAAATAAACCATAACTTGTTACAATCCCACAAGAAAAAATCAAGGAAATAAATTGAAAACTATAAGTGTTGCCCATTCACCAGATGCTGATGATATTTTTATGTATTATGCTATTAAATTTGGTTGGGTTACTCCACGTGATGCAAAATTTGAAAATATTGCTGATGATATAGAGAGTCTTAATCAAGCAACACTAAAAGGACAATATGATATTTGTGCTATTTCATTTGCCTTATACCCATTTGTAAAAGATGATTATGCACTTTTAAAAACTGCTGTATCATTTGGTGAAGGTTATGGTCCAAAACTTATAAAAAAAATAGGTACAAAATTAAAAAAGAATTTTAAAGTAGCACTTAGTGGAGAGTTTACAACTAATGCACTTTTATTTAAAATTGCCTATCCAAATGCAAGAATTACATATATGAACTTCTTAGAAATAGAAGAGGCTGTTTTAAATGGAACGGTTGATGCAGGTGTTTTAATCCATGAATCAATATTGACTTATAATAAAGAGTTAGAAGTTGAGCGTGAAATGTGGGATATTTGGGTTGAATTAAGTGGTGGAGGTTTACCACTTCCACTTGGTGGAATGTGCTTACGACGCTCTATTCCACTACATAGTGCAATAGATTATGAAAATACATTAATTAAAGCTGTAGAAGTTGCAAATAAAAATAGACGAGTTTTAGCTCCAATGTTACTTGAAAAAGGTTTAATTCGAGTAGATGCACCAACCCTTGATAAATATTTAGATTTATATGCAAATGACAATTCAGTAAAAATGAGCGATATTCAATACAAAGCTCTAGATAAATTATATGAACTAGGTTACAAAAATGGTTTTTATGAGAATCTTATTAAATCAGAAGATTTTTTAATTCCAACAGAATATGAAGAGTTAAGAGCAAAATAATTAATGCAAAATAGTATAAAAACAATTGATTTTAAAAAATATTCTTCTATTAAAATTGGACCCGTAAAAGAGGTCTTAGAGATAAATGAAATAGGGGATTATAGTGATTATCAAATAATTGGTCGAGCTAATAATCTTTTGATTTCTTCAAATGTAGATAAAAAGTTTGCAGTTTTAGGTGAAAATTTTGATTATATCAAACAAGAAGATAATTTGCTTTATGTTGGATGTGCAACATCTTCTGGAAAACTTTTAACATATACAAGAAAAAACAATATTGCAAACTTGGAATTTTTAGCAAAACTGCCTGGAAACTTAGGTGGTTTAGTAAAGATGAATGCAGGACTTAAATCTTGGGAGATGTTTAATTATATTCATAGTATCAAAACTAAAGATGGCTATATAAAAAAAGAGGATATTGATTTTTCTTATAGAGAGACAAAAATTAATACTATTGTTTATGAAGTTGTTTTTAATGTTGAATATGGATTTAGCAAAGAGATGTTAAAAGAATTTAATAAAATGAGAGATAATCAACCCCATGTGCCAAGTGCAGGGTCATGTTTTAAAAATCCTAAAGGTGATTTTGCAGGTAGATTAATTCAAGAGGTTGGATTAAAGGGTAAAAGACAAGGTGATATGAGTTTTTCAGAGCAACATGCAAATTTTTTAGTAAATAATGGTGATGGAACTTTTGAAGATGCGATATATTTGATTAATTTAGCAAAAGAAAAAATAAAAGAACAGTTTGATATAGATATAGAAGAAGAGATTATAATTTACAAGTAAATTAATTTATTTATGTTAGAATGCAAACTTTAAAATAATGTAAGGTTTTTTAGTGAAGAATTTAGTAATAGTAGAGTCCCCAGCAAAAGCAAAAACAATTTCAAAATTTTTAGGTAGTGACTATGTAGTTATGGCCTCGATGGGACATGTAAGAGACTTACCAAAATCTCAATTAGGGTTTGACCCGAATGATAACTTTAAACCAAAATATTTAGTATCAACGGATAAGAAAAAAGTAATAAGCGATTTAAGAAAACATATTAATAAAGATACAACAATCTACCTCGCAGCCGATGAAGATAGGGAAGGGGAAGCAATTGCTTGGCATTTAATTCCTGCACTAAAAATTGAAAAAAATCCTATAAAAAGAATTGTATTTCACGAAATTACAAAAGATGCAATTTTAAAAGCATTAGAAAATCCAAGGGATGTGGATCAACATTTAGTTGATGCTCAACAAGCAAGACGTATTTTAGATAGAGCAGTTGGATATGAACTTTCACCACTTCTATGGAAAAAAGTAAGATATGGTTTAAGTGCAGGTCGTGTTCAATCTGTAGCTGTTCGAATCATAGTTGATAGAGAAAATGAAATTAGAGCATTTATTCCAGAAGAATATTGGAGAGTTAAAGCTGATTTCATAAATCCAGAATTAAAAGCAGAACTTGCAAAAATTGATGGAAAAACTTCAAAAGTTGAAAATGAAGAACAAGCACTAAAAATAGAAGCATCTTTAAATCAAGGTATTTATAAACTTACTGATATTGAAGAAAAAGATAGCACAAGAAATCCAGCAGCTCCATTTACTACTTCAACACTTCAACAAGAAGCAAGTAGAAAATTAGGACTTTCAGTTAAGCAAACAATGATTGTTGCTCAACAACTTTATGAGGGAAATGTTGGAAATATTCCAAATCATACGGGCGGTTTAATTACATATATGAGAACTGACTCTTTAAATCTTTCAACAGTTGCAACAAGTGCTGCAAAAATTGTTATTGAAGAAGAGTATGGGAAAGAGTACGCATTAAAAAGCCCAAGAGTTTACAAGTCAAAAGCGAAAGGTGCACAAGAAGCGCATGAGGCTATTAGACCAGTAAACTTAGCATTAAAACCAAGCGAAATAAAACCTTATGTTGATAATATGCAATATAAACTTTATAGTTTAATTTGGAAAAGAACACTTGCTACTCAAATGGCACAAGCAAAAATTGCAAATACAACATATAAAATTGAAGCTGGAAAGAATAAAGAGTTTGAATTTCAAGTAAAAGGTCAAAGAATTATTTTTGCAGGATTTATGAAAGCATATACTGAAGGTAGTGATAATCCAGAAGCTGCACTTGATAGTACTGAAAAAATCTTGCCAAATATTGAAGTTGGAACAATTTTAGAGTTAGAAAATTTAGAGTCAGAACAAAATTTTACAAAACCACCTGCACGTTATACAGAAGCATCATTGGTTAAAAAACTTGAAAGTGAAGGAATTGGAAGACCATCAACTTATGCTCCGACAATTTCAACTATCCAAGCAAGGGAATATGTAACTAAAACAGAAGATAAAAAACTTATTCCAACTCCAACAGGTGAAGTTGTAAATAGCTTTTTGGTTGACCATTTCTCTTATATTGTAGATTTAGGATTCACTGCAAAAATTGAAGAAGAGTTTGATGAAATCGCCCTTGGTAAAATTGCATGGGAAGATGTAATGAAGGAGTTCTATGGGAATTTCAAAAAAACAATTGATGAAAAAGAGACTAGCGTAAATAAAGAAGATTATTTACAAGTTAGAGAAATTGGAATTGATCCAAAATCAGGAAAACCTGTAAGTGCAAGGGTTGGAAGATTTGGTCCATTTATACAAATTGGAACAAAAGATGATGAAGAAAAACCAAAATTTGTAGCAATTCCTGATCATTTAAATATGGATACAATCACATTTGAAGAAGCAATGTTTTTATTTACTCTTCCAAGGGTTGTTGGAGTTGATAAAAATGGTGATGAAATTAAAGCAAATATTGGAAGATTTG
>ERZ650302.1049-NODE-1049-length-15603-cov-13.564510_pt1 | contig 15603 bp, 14 predicted proteins | sample MGYA00376238_ERZ650302 | MGnify/ENA primary metagenome ERZ650302 (study PRJEB26733, sample SAMN07839298) | wastewater metagenome | biome: urban; feature: wastewater treatment plant; material: waste water | place: USA: North Carolina | collected 2016-04-28 ... | reverse complement strand
TTTGACCGGTGGGGTAGGTGTCATGATTTAACTCCCGTTATGACAGCATGTTGCGACTCATGTTGCCAGAGTGGGCAAGGAAATCAATCGGATGTCGTGTATCGGTGTGTAATGGCAGGAAAATCCCCGGATCTCTCCGGGGATTGGCATCAAAAGCGCATCGATGCAGTCAGGCGGAAATCACGACCGGCCTCCGGCACGCCGATAACCTGGCTGAAACGGCTGCTGTAGCCGAAGCTGGCCTGATCGACATATTGCTTATCAAACAGGTTGTTGACGGCAAATTTCAGGTCAAAATCGGTATTAGCCACCGGCTGCCAGCTGATATAAACATCATGCAGGGCGTATCCCGGTTTTTCTTCAGTGCCGGTTTTTACTTCGGTCAGACGTTCTATCACGCGGCCAGTCCAGCCCAAATCAACACGATTATCGATGAAATGATAATCAAGACCGGTTGTCCAGGTGCGGCCGGTCGCGGTACCCAGCGCCATATCACTGTCGCCTAGTGGTTCGCCATTCAGGCTCGGACGACTTAAGATCACACCGGCCCGGCTTTCCAGTTGCCCCCAGTGATAGCTGGTATCTGCCGAATATCCCCAAACTTTTGCCGTACCATCATTGCCACGACTACCGGTTTCTGTGGAGATGTAATCCTGAATGCGTTGAGTAAAGCCCTGAACTTTTGTATGCCAGTTGCCATTTTCGTATTCAGTACCAAATTCGGTGGTGTGGGCGCGTTCTGCTGCAATGTCGGCATTATTGATAGCGGCTGCTGAGCCGATAGCCATCAGATAAACTTCTTTTGTCCCCACTCCGCGCAATGCTCGTGAGTGACGCACAAACAGGTTCAGATTGTCAGTGACATACCACGTCAGACCGGCATTCGGGCTGACACCTTCGCTGCTGAAATTTTGCGCAATGTTATCGTTGTAATCGTAGTGGTCGAAGCGTGCTCCGGCTGACAACAGCCAGTCCGGGGCAAACCGGTAGTCATCCTGCAGGTAAACACCTAATACAGTCGCATCTTCATCATTTGCTGTAGAGGCGTCTGTCGCATAGGCGCGATCATGGCGATAATCGGTGCCAAAAGTGATGTCATGTAGATCCAGATCCATGCTATTGCGCAGATCACTGCCCCAGCTTTCAACACCGGCGCCATTTTTTACACCTGTCAGCGAGGTAATGCCCAACGCGGCATCCGAGTGATAGATGGTTGCTGCGGTATTAAATAAAGGATTACCGGATTTGTATTTGTGATTAAAGGTGGTGGTATCCCGGGTGTTTTCCTGCGCAGTCTCCGGATTCCAGCTACCGGCCACCATGTGCGCACGCAAATTCCGCTGGCCTTCATCAACTCGGTGTTCATGGCTCAGGCTGGCATAGTGTTTGTCATTGATGTTGCCACTGAATTTGGCAAACAAATCTTCCTGTTTGATATCGGTATTTTTAACTTTATCACCGTTACCATCTTTGAAACTGTCAGTATCCAGTTGTGAGCCACTGACCAGAATACCGCTGTCATCGCCCGTGCGACCAAATGCCGTACCTGTGTTTTTGAATCCTTTGCCGTTGCTATGGTAGGTGCTCTTCACCATCGCGCCTGCCTGCTCATCTTTACGTAGCAGATCGGTCGCATCTTTGGTTTCAAATTTCACGGAACCGGCTAGTGCGCCCGGCCCCGCAGTCGCGGCACCCGTGCCAGCTTCTGCTTCGACTGACTTGATAATATCCGGCTCAATACCAACTCGTCCCTGATGGTGGAACAGATAACCCGCTTGCTGTGCCCCATCAATAGTGACGTTCATCAGTGTATCTTCCAGACCACGAGCATAGAGTTTTTGTGCTGCCGGCAATGAACCACCACCCACATTAAACTCAGTTTGATCTTTAAAGATATCCTGCAGTGACGCTGCCTGTTTTTGTTCCAGTTGTTTTGCGGTGATCGCGTTTTCTTTATTTGCGGTGACTTCAACCTTACTCAGTTCGTTTACTTGTCCTTCCGCGAATGCGGTTTGCCCGAAGAAAGCCAAAGACAATGATGATGCAAGGAGAGTGCGGGTGAAGGTATGTTTTTGTTGCTGCTGCATTATTGAGTCTCTTCCAGTTGAGAGTTTACTTGCTATTGATAATTATTCTCAATAAATATTAAAGATAATAAGTCTTCTTCTCAAGTGTGAGATGAAAAAATCTGTAAAATTATGGTGATGATAGAGTGACGAGATATACCTAAAGTAATTGGCGTTGCAGCAAGGCGACCGCCGTCAACGACGCTGCAACTTCAAGTACGAAGGGCATAAAAAAGGGAAGCCATTCAGCTTCCCTTTGGGGTATGGTTTACGAAGTAATCAATTACAACCAGGCAGGCTGTTTCGCTTCATACGCATCAATCGCATCAGCGTGTTGCAGCGTCAGACCGATGTTATCCAGACCGTTCATGATGCAGTAACGGCGGAAATCATCGATTTCAAACTTGAAGCAGTAATCGGCGGCGCGCACCTCTTTCGCTTCCAGATCCACCGTAATGGTCTGTCCTTCGTTGGCTTCCACCAGCTTGAACAGCGCATCGACTTCGTCGTCTGTCAGACGCACGACCAGCAGACCATTGTTCAGCGAGTTACCGTAGAAAATGTCGGCAAAACTTGGCGCGATCACCGCTTTCAGACCGTAATCTGCCAGCGCCCATGGCGCATGTTCACGGCTGGAGCCGTTACCGAAGTTTTCACGCGCCAGCATGATTGAAGCACCCTTGTAGCGCGGGAGGTTCAGTACGAATTCCGGGTTTGGCTGCGTGCCAGCCTCATCCAGAAAACGCCAGTCATGAAACAGATTCTGGCCAAAACCCAGTTTGGATACGCGTTGTAAAAACTGCTTCGGAATGATCTGGTCAGTATCAACGTTGGCACTGTCGAGAGGTACAGCCAGACCGGTATGTTGTTTAAACTCTTGCATGGCGGTGCTCCTTACAGTTCACGAACGTCAACGAAATGACCAGCAATTGCCGCAGCGGCAGCCATAGCAGGGCTGACCAGATGAGTGCGACCACCACGGCCCTGACGGCCTTCGAAGTTACGGTTGCTGGTGGCAGCACAACGCTCGCCCGGTTCCAGACGGTCGTTGTTCATTGCCAGACACATAGAGCAACCCGGCAGACGCCATTCAAAACCTGCTTCGGTCAGGATCTTATCCAGACCTTCAGCTTCCGCTTGTGCTTTCACTTGCTGTGAACCAGGAACTACCAGTGCCTGCACGCCAGCTGCTACTTTACGGCCTTTTGCAACTGCAGCCGCAGCACGGATATCTTCGATACGGCCATTGGTGCAAGAACCGATAAAGGCTTTATCGATCTTCACGTCAGACAATTTTTGACCAGCGGTCAGCGCCATGTATTCCAGCGCTTTTTGTGCTGAACTACGGGCTACCGGATCTGCAAAATCTTCTGGTGCCGGGATCGGCGTATTGATGCTGATCACTTGGCCTGGGTTAGTGCCCCAAGTCACTTGTGGCTCAATCGCCGCGCCATCTAATACCAACTCGGCATCAAACTTGGCACCGGCATCGGTTTTCAGTGTTGACCAGTAGGCAACCGCGGCATCCCAGTCAGCGCCTTTCGGTGCAAACGGACGGCCTTGCAGGTAATCAAACGTGGTCTGGTCGGCAGCAACCATACCGGCTTTCGCGCCCAGTTCGATCGCCATGTTACAGACGGTCATACGCTCTTCCATGGTCAGTGCCTGAATGGCAGTGCCACAGAATTCCACCACGTAACCAGTACCACCCGCAGTGCCGGTTTTACCGATGATCGCCAGCACGATATCTTTCGCAGTCACGCCCGGACCAACTTTACCGGTCACTTCGATCTTCATGGTTTTGGCGCGGCTTTGTTTCAGTGTCTGGGTTGCCAATACATGCTCAACTTCCGACGTACCGATACCAAAGGCCAGTGCACCAAACGCGCCGTGAGTCGCAGTGTGCGAGTCACCACAAACGATGGTGGTGCCCGGCAGGGTCAGGCCGATCTCTGGGCCCATCACGTGCACGATACCTTGCCATTTGTGGTTCAGACCATACAACGGCACACCGAAATCTTCGGTGTTTTTCATCAGCGTTTGCATCTGCACACGCGCCATCTCGCCAGATGCATTGATGTCATTGGTGGTGGTGGAAACGTTGTGATCCATGGTCGCCCAAGTACGGTCAGTGCGACGCACTTTACGGCCTTTCTCACGCAGACCATCAAAGGCCTGCGGGCTGGTGACTTCATGCACCAGATGACGATCGATATAAATGATCGGGGTTTCGCCTGCGGCTTCGTGCACCACATGCGCTTCAAATACTTTCTGATAAAGCGTCTTAGCCATGCTTAGATCTCCCGGATACGTGCAGCAATCTGTGAACCCATATCGCTGGTGCTTTGCACTGGATGTTTACCAACACCTTGTGTCAGGTCGCCAGTGAAATAGCCATCGGCCAGTGTTTCAGCAATTGCGCGTTCAATCGCTTGGGCTGCGTTTTCTTCTTTGAAGCTGTAACGCAACATCAGTGCAGCAGACAGGATCTGCGCAACCGGGTTGGCAATGCCTTTACCGGCGATGTCTGGTGCCGAACCACCGGCTGGCTCATACAGGCCGAAACCATCGGCATTCAGGCTGGCTGATGGCAGCATGCCCATGGAACCAGTGATCATCGCGCATTCGTCAGACAAAATATCGCCGAATAAGTTAGAGCACAGCAGAATGTCAAACTGGGATGGATCTTTCACCAACTGCATGGTCGCGTTGTCGATATACATGTGGTTCAGTTCCACATCTGGATAATCTTTCGCAACTTCTGTCACCACCTGACGCCACAGAATTGAGCTCTGCAGTACGTTGGCTTTGTCGATAGAGGTTACTTTGTGACGACGTACACGGGCTGATTCAAACGCGATCTTGGCGATGCGTTCGATTTCATAGCGGTGATAAACTTCGGTATCAAACGCTTTTTCCATTGCGCCTTCGCCTTCACGGCCTTTCGGCTGACCGAAATAGATACCGCCAGTCAGTTCACGCACACAGACGATATCAAAACCGCGATCAGAGATATCGGCACGCAGTGGTGACAGCGCGTTCAGACCCTGGTGGATTTGTGCCGGGCGCAGGTTACAAAACAGCTTGAAGTGACCACGTAATGGCAGCAATGCACCGCGTTCAGGTTGTTCGTTGGGTGGCAGGTGTTCCCATTTTGGGCCACCGACTGAGCCGAATAATACGGCGTCGGCATCTTCACACGCTTTCAGCGTGCTAGCAGGCAATGGGCAGCCGTGATTGTCGATGGCGATACCACCGACATCGTGTTGGCTAAATTTGAATTCGATGCCAAAAACGGACTGAACCTTGTCCAGAACCTTGATAGCTTCGGCCATTACTTCTGGGCCAATGCCATCACCGGGCAACACCGCGATTTGGTAACTTGCCATTACAGAGTCTCCATGACTGATTTTTGTGCGAAACGTTCTTTATGCTCTGCAACCTGCAAAGCACGATAAATATTGTTGATCACATGCACCAAGGCTTGTGCTGATGACTCGACGATGTCGGTTGCTAAGCCCATACCGTGGAATTTACGACCTTGGAATTCTGCCACGATATCAACCTGACCCAATGCATCTTTACCAATGCCCTTGCTCTTCAGATCGTATTTACTGATATTGATTTCATAACCTGTGATGCGGTTGATGCATTGATACACTGCATCGACCGGGCCGTTACCGGTAGCCGCTTCTGTGACTTCTTCATCACCCACTTTCATTCGCACACTCGCGGTTGCCATCACGCTACCACCAGACTGCACGCTCAGGTAATTCAGTTTGAAATGTTCAGGTTCTTCCTGAATTTGGCTGAAGAACAACAATGCTTCCAAATCATAATCGAAGATCTGGCCTTTTTTATCAGCCAATTGCAGGAAGCTGGTGTAAATCTGATCCAAATCATAGGAACCTTCTGGATAGCCCAGCAAGGCCAAACGATGTTTGATGACGTGGCGGCCAGAACGAGAGGTCAGGTTCAGCGTGTTTTGATTCAGGCCAACACTTTCCGGAGTGATGATTTCATAAGTGTTCTTCGCTTTCAACACGCCATCCTGATGAATACCAGAGCTGTGCGAGAAGGCATTACCTCCGACAATCGCTTTGTTCAACTGTACCGGCATATTACACAACTGGCTGACCAACTGGCTGGTGCGGTGAATTTCCTGATGTTTGATGTTGGTGTGCAGACCAATCAGATTCTGGCGGGTTTTCAGAATCATGGCAACCTCTTCCAACGAGGTGTTGCCTGCCCGTTCGCCGATGCCGTTGATGGTACATTCGATCTGGCGTGCGCCCATTTGCACAGCACTAATCGAGTTCGCCACTGACAAACCCAAATCATCATGGCAGTGCACCGAGATCACCGCTTTATCAATGTTTGGAACGCGGTTAAACAATGTCTGAATGATACCACCGAACTCAGACGGAATGGTGTAACCCACGGTATCTGGAATATTGATGGTACGGGCGCCAGCATTGATGGCGGCTTCGACCATACGGCACAGATTGTCGATAGGCGTACGGCCCGCATCTTCACAGGAAAACTCGACGTCATCAGTAAAGCGACGTGCGTATTTCACTGCGTTGACACCCATTTCCAACACATCTTCAAAGCTCTTCTTCAATTTGCTTTCAACGTGAATGGTTGAGGTGGCCAAGAAGGTATGAATGCGGAACTGATCGGCGACTTTCAGTGCTTCTGCTGCCGCATCGATATCTTTTTGCAAAGCGCGTGACAATGCACACACACGACTGTTTTTGATCTGACGCGCAATAGTCTGTACTGATTCAAAATCGCCAGGTGAAGAAACCGGGAAACCCACTTCCATCACGTCAACCCCCAGACGCTCCAGCGCCAGAGCGATCTGCAATTTTTCACGTACAGTTAAGCTGGCTGGTAATGCCTGTTCACCATCCCGCAAGGTGGTATCGAATATGATGACGCGATCTGACATATGAATTCCCTCATTAAACTGATGGTCTTGCGCCTGGCGGTAATAAAAAACCCGCGCTGTCTGCGCGGGTTCGTTAGATTCTTAGCCTTTATTCAGCTGCAACTAACCCACGCGAAAATCCGCGATGAGAAGGAGTAGGAGCAGAGACATAAAGCGCATAGCGATATCCTTTTTTATCTGTTGAGTAATGAATACGCCTTTTGTCGTAACTTGTCAAACACCACTTGCATACTTGGTGTTATTTTTGATGATAAATAGCTTAAAGTTTGTGTTTATTGATATTTTATTGCGCATTTGTGGTAATTGAATGCAACAAGTAGGATGTGCCAGTTCCGTTCAACCCGGTAGTTAATAATCAGAGTAGTATGATAAATTGATCGCTCTGCTGTGGGCTGCGTATTGCTGAGTATAGTCAACAAACAGCAATATGAGCCTGATGCATGGCATCTTTGAATTTTGATAACCGCTTTATTCGCGAACTGCCGGGCGATCCGCTGACAGTAAATCAAACCCGACAGGTCAACGCGGCATTCTGGTCAATCGTTACACCAACGCCGGTGCCTCATCCCCAACTGATTGCCAACTCTGTCGAGGTGGCGGCGTTACTGGGTCTGACACCAACTGATTTACAGCAACCCGAGTGGGTGGCGGCTTTGTCGGGTAATGGTTTATTGGACGGAATGTCGCCCTTTGCCACTTGCTATGGCGGCCATCAGTTTGGGCAGTGGGCCGGGCAGTTAGGTGATGGTCGCGCGATTAGTCTGGGTGAGTTACTGCATAATAATCAACGTTGGGAATTACAACTCAAAGGTGCAGGGCCGACACCTTATTCACGTCGTGCCGATGGACGTGCCGTATTGCGTTCATCAATTCGTGAATTTCTTTGCAGTGAAGCGATGTTTCATCTCGGTGTGCCGACCACGCGCGCGCTGAGTCTGGTATTAACTGGCGATGCTATTTGGCGTGATATGTTTTACGACGGCAATCCGAAAGCAGAACCGGGTGCGATAGTCTGCCGGGTTGCGCCTTCTTTTATCCGCTTCGGTCATTTTCAGTTGCCTGCGATGCGCGGCGAACTTAGCCAGTTAAATCAACTCATCGATTTCACTATTGCGCGTGATTTTCCACATCTGTCAGCCGAACCGGCGGAACAACGTCGTGCACTGTGGTTTCGTGAAATCTGCACCACCACGGCAACATTGATGGTGGAATGGACACGCGTTGGTTTTGTGCATGGGGTGATGAATACCGACAACATGTCGATTCTAGGGTTAACCATCGATTATGGCCCGTATGGCTGGGTGGATAATTTTGATCTGAACTGGACTCCCAACACCACCGATGCCGAAGGGTTACGTTACTGCTTTGGCCGGCAACCGGCGATTGCGCGCTGGAATTTACAGCGCCTTGCGGAAGCGCTGGCTACGGTGATGACCGATCAGGATATTCTGATGCAAGGAATCGACGCGTTTGATGAAGTCTTTGCTCAAGAAATGGGCAACATGCTGGCAGCTAAATTAGGTTGGCAGCAGTGGCAGTCGGAAGACAGCGAATTGGTCAACCGGCTGTTTGATTTGTTGCAGCAAACGGAAGTCGATATGACGTTGTTTTTCCGACGACTGGCGTATCTGGATGTAACACAGCCGGATCTATCTTTACTTACAGAGGCTTTTTATCGCGACGATCTGTTTGTACAGCATCAAACTGAATTTGTGCAATGGTTCGATGATTACAGCGCCCGAGTATTAGCAGAAGGTGTTGTGCCGGAAGAACGTGCCGCTCGGATGAATCAGGTTAATCCCGTTTATGTGTTGCGTAATTATCTGGCACAACAAGCGATTGATGCGGCAGAGCAAGGGAATTATCAGCCGATCGCTGAGTTATTAGAGGTGCTGCGTCACCCGTATACCGAACAACCGGGAAAAGCCGCCTATGCACAAAAACGGCCAGATTGGGCGCGACATAAACCAGGTTGTTCGATGCTGTCTTGTAGCTCTTAAATCAGGGTTTAGCCATCAGGCCAATTGTTTACTTAATAACTGCGATGATGCCGGGCAAAGTCCGGCAAATTGCGAGGTATTGCGGATCGCATCCGGCGCGTCATTGCGCGGGGTGATCGTATAACCTTGGTGCCTAAAAAACGGCTCGGCAGTTTGGGTTAATAAATACAACGTCTTGATGTGTCGATCCTGAGCCTGCTGCTCCAAATATGTCACCAGTTTTTGTCCGATCCCTTGTTGACGTTCTGTTTCATGCACTGCCAGAGAGCGTAGTAGACCGATGTCTCCATAACATTCCAGCCCAATGATGCCGGTCAGTTTTTCGCCGGTGAAATAACCCCATAAACTGGTTTTATCTGCTTGCAGATCGGTGCTGTTAAGCCCGGCATCTTGCAACAAGCGGTGAGCGGTATGATCTACCGTGACCGGGCGAATATTAAAACCCGACTGAATCAGCAGCAGATCCAACGTTTCGATCAGTGTATTTAATAATGACAACAACTCACCCGAACCGCTGGCTGATAACGTCAGGATCTCGGTGATCTGTGCCTCCATATTGTCTGGCAACAACGTGGCCTGCTGTTTCAACAGTGGTAATATTTTTTTCTCACCAGGGTGTTTTAGCTGGTTAACTGCAAACAAAATATCGAAATAGCTGGCAAGAAAAGCGGCGATGCGGTGATTGACTGACACCAGATCATGGCGCAGTAATGCTTTTTCAATTTGACCAAAATAAGAGGGGATCTTTCCACGCAGCAGGGCCCGATTTTTATCAATGATATTACGCTGTAGTTGAATTGGATAGGCGACATCATATTGATGCTGCAGGCGGGTAAATTGATGATGACGGTCAAACAATACAATGCTGTTGACTACGTTACTCCAGAAGCAAGTGCTGTAGCCGGTTTCAGCCTGACAATTCACGACTGTGCGTTTTAAGGTATTTTCCAACCAATCCAAATCACGATATATCAGCTCAATTTCTTTGCCATTGAGTAAGACTCCGTCATCCTCCGTTTCCCAATACTGATTATTAAACTCCATATAAGAATAGAGACCGGCTAAAGCCTGTTTGCGTAGTTCTACACTAATGGGGGCGGTGCTATATACATAAACATCGTAATCGGAATGATGGTCTGTTGTCTGTGTCGCGTAAGAACCCGCTAATACCACCGCTTCGATAGCTGGTAATTCGGCTAATCTGCATACTACGTTTTGCAGTTGTTCATCCTGAATCATGATTATCCCATCATATTATTTTGCTACATAGTTGACGCTTTTTAACACAAAAAGGACTCAAAAAGTGGTGGTTAAATCAAATGATCAGCAATATGACGATCATCAAAAGCAATCACTTTGGTGGTGATGACCATATCAGGCTTTGATAACCCTGTAAGATCTGGAATTTTATCTTGTCGGTTTTGGTTCGGAAGATCAGAAAATCAAAGCTCTGCTTTAAATCATCTGCCACCCAAGGCAACGCAACTAAATGTTCAGATAACGGATGAAAGAAATTATCCCAATGAACAGGAATAACCAGTTGTGGATGAATTTTACCTACGGTTTCGTCATAGAACTGTTGCTGAAACTCAGGTTGTTGTTTGCCCAACATGGCGGTTCCCAGCAATAAAACATCAGCACGGATATTATCTAATGCTCCAGCAACAAAATTGGTATCCGGTTTGATAAAGAAACTCGCCCTGCCATGCCGGAGCAGAAAATCATATGAACCACCTTCTTTATATGCTCCGATCCTGACCGGCTGTTGAAGTGGGGCGTTAATTTGCTCGCCCAAATCATCATTAATGCCAACCACTGCGGGTGTGTGTTTGGCCGGCAACACCATGATGCTGAACTTCCCGATATGCAGCACTTTTTTTGGCTGATAAAGCTGCAACTGATCGGCAGTTAATCCGGCACCTCTACCAATGTTGAGTGTCGATATGGAACCATATAATTTTGCGCCCGTGCGCTGAGCGATGTAAGCAATATCCAACGCATGATCATAATGCGAATGGCTGGCAAACACCCCTTGCAGCCGGTTTACCTGCAACCTGTTAAGCATGGTATCAACTGCAGGTTTATCGGTAGTGAGTTTGCTTGCAATAACTTGCCAAAGGGGAGGGCGGGAAATAAAACCATCAATCATTAATTGTGTTTCACCATCATCAAATAGAAGTGATGTGGTGCCAAGGAAAGTGATCTTTACTGTGTTATCGCGCAGGGGGGCGCTGTCATGGTGGTAATACGATTGGTAGTTATCGATGTCATCATTAGGTTGTAACAAAAACCACAACAGGGCAATTATCATCAGGATAAGGCTGGTGATCGTGAGTGATATCTTGCCGAAGGAGCAATGCAACATGCGGTCTCCTGATCCAAAGCTTGTGGGGGATCAAGTAGAGCGACCCACTTTATATAGCATGGCACAGCCGTAAGCATTGAGAGCGCAAAAATACAGCGTCGCAGGCGATAGATTAAGAATGAAATAACAGATCATTGGGCAGGAAAAACACGGAGAAGTTTGCTTGCCATAACCGCTTTACGAAACATGAATGGCAAGCAAAACAGACGGCTTATTCGAAGGTTTCTGATTGCTCGCCCGGACGAAGTTTTAGCTGAACACCTTTTAAGAAATTGCGTAAGATCTGGTCTTTACATTCACGGTAATGCTTATGGTCTGGTTTACGGAAGAAGGCGCTCAGCTCATGTTTACTGATGCGTAAATCAGCCAGATCCATGAGGGCTAAGATGTCATCATCTTTCAGATCTAATGCGATCTTCAGTTTTCGAAAGATAATGTTATTGGTCAACGATTGCTCTGGCGCTGGTTGTGCGCCTTCTTTTTTACCGCGTTTTTCGTTGATTAAACCATTCAGAAACAATGCAAAGGTAGCGTCATTGCAAGATTGATAATCAGGATCAGAATCGTTTTTTAACCAGCCGCTGACCTGCACGCGGGTTACCTTGTGATCAGCTAAGCCAAAGATGGCAACCATTTTGGCATCGTTAAAATCGAAGGCATAGCGGAGGCGGCGCATAATATCATTATTGGTCACAAACATATCCTGATTTGAGCTGCAGTAGTGTCACCGTGACCCACTGCTAAAATGTCCGGGAATTTTAACAGATATTATTGTGGCCGCTGTCAGTAAGATGGATGTTTTTTTGTAAGCAGCCGGATGGGGCCATCCGGCTTTGAATTTACGCTTATGCTTTTTTCACAAATTCGGTTTTCAGCTGCATCGCACCGATACCATCGATTTTGCAGTCGATGTCATGATCACCGTCGATCAGGCGGATATTTTTTACTTTAGTGCCGATCTTAACCACTAACGACGAGCCTTTCACCTTCAGATCTTTAATGACGGTTACGGTGTCACCATCTTTCAGTTCATTGCCATGGGCATCACGGAACACTTTGGTTTCTTCTACACTTTCGGCGGCATCTTTAGACCATTCGTGCGCACACTCAGGGCAGATAATCATGCTGCCATCTTCATATGTGTATTCGGAGTTACATTTTGGGCACGGAGGTAAACTGCTCATGGGGCACCTTTGCTGATTAATTGACTTGTTGAAAGGCGAGTATTTACCGCCATTATGAGTTTTTGAGTCACATGCTATGTGCATGTTTGCTCAAAGGGGCGACATAATAGCGCCTGTTTTCGTCCGGTTGTACTCAAAATATGGTGTTAGTACGGAAAATAAGCAAAAAAGTGTCGGAGCATAGTGTCGATTGGTGCAGATAATGAGCTTAAACAGATAAACCATATTCTTTTCGTTCGGTCAGACATTCGTGTTCTGCCATTTCAAAATCTCTGCAAATAGCCGGGCGATGTTCGTAAATCGTGCACATTAATGTTTCACGATCGAGTGCTGCACACCAGCCATCATCAAGCCGAGCCATCACTTCACCGCCCCAGGCATCGATATCAATTAAATGCTCCGGAACTCCGGTATCCGAGATCAGCATGACCTCTAAACGACAACAACAGGCCTGACAATTGGCACAGGTAACTTCAGGTGTATTTACATTAGTTATTTCGATAGACATAAATCTCTACGTGAGTGAGGTGACTAATCAGACAGTCATGAGCTGATAGTGTATATGTATTAGCGCGTGGGTTATGAATTTCCTTTGGTGGTTATTCCTGTCTCGTTCCCACGCAGATAGATGGGAACGAGTTGGCATTGAAAAAAGGAATGGAAAATCAGCGTTCCAGCGCGGAACAGAACCAAAGTTTGTTGCCTTCACTATCCAGAAAGCTGCCGACATAGAAGCTGGAATCGTACACTTCTATGGGATCGGCGAGCGTTACCCCGCGTGATTGCAGAAATGCTTCTGTATCAGGCGCGTAGTCGCAGGCAAAGGTGAGCCTTGGGTTGGGCTCCGACGTGGGGATGCCATACCAGTTATCGTTCATGTTTTTCAACATTAAGGTGGTTTGTCCCAGTGAATATCCAACTAAGACGTCCGCTTCATAAGCTGGCGGAAGGCCGAGCGTTTCACCGTAAAACTTTTCCGCTCTATTTTGGTCTGCGACAGCCAGCGCAATAACTTTAACGTACTGCAAACCAAGCGAAAGTGTTGCCATATCATTTCTCCTTAGAGAACTTGCATAAGCATATTAAGTATAATTCTTATTATCATTTGTGGGTTAAAAATTAATGCGCAGTATGAACAAGATTGCTCGAAGAGAAAGGTGAACGGACTCTTTGGGTTTGATACATCCCATTGTCTACATAACGGCTCAATGTCACGGTATAAATTTGTCAAAGGTCTAGCTGTTAATTTTTACAAAATCAATATAAAACAAATTAAATCATATACTTATTATTTTTAAATGAAACCTGACAAGTAACAACAGCATAGCGATAGAAAAAGTTATAGTAATATTAAATTACTGTTTTTATATACATGAACATATTGAATGCAGAAACCATCCTCCCCATTTTTAGCCTCGATTTTTGAGTATATGGTCACCCGGCAATACGCTAAAAAGACTGTAGAATCGTACATTTACTGGATCCGCATGTTCATCCGTTTCCATCACAATCAACATCCAACTAAGATGGGAAATATTGAAGTTGAACAGTTTCTCTCTTTTTTGGCAAATGACCGCACTGTCGCAGTAAAAACGCAAGCCTTAGCTTTAAATGCGTTGGCTTTTTTATATAAAGATATTATTGCTGTACCTTTAACACTAACGCTTAATTTCCAACGCAGTCTGAAACAGCGAAAATTACCAACTGTATTAACGCCCACAGAAATTCGCGATTTACTGGCGGTATTACCTGCGCATTTACGTTTACCAGCACAGTTGATGTACGGCAGTGGGTTACGGGTTATGGAAGCCATGCGTTTACGCGTACAAGATGTTGATTTTAATTATCTATCGTTAATGATTTGGAATGGCAAAGGCGGTAAACATCGGCGTGTTACGTTAGCCCCTGAACTGGTGCCTGCATTACAAGAACAAATTCGCCAAGTGACGTTCTATTATACACAAGATTTGGAGCACCCGAATTATGCGGGTGTGTGGATGCCTTTTGCATTAGCAGTAAAAACACCGGAAGCGCCAAAGTCTATTTTGTGGCAATTTTTATTTGCTGCTCGCAGTTTAAGTCACGACCCTGAGAATGGTGCTTTACGACGTCACCATATCGACCCAAGTTCAATACAAAAAGCCGTGAAACAGGCGGCACGTGAGGCGGGAATTAGTAAAAATGTCAGTTGTCACACCCTTCGGCATTCATTTGCTACACACTTACTGTCCCGAGGTACGGATATTCGAACCGTACAAGAACAACTGGGTCACAGTGATGTGAAAACCACGCAGATCTATACGCACGTGTTGCAGCATGGTGCAAGTGGCGTGCGCAGTCCGTTTTCTGATTTATAAAATACTTCTATCGATGTACAGATATTTGGCTTGCTTATTCACTACCACTACGCAGTTGGCTTTTGAACTGATTTTCATAAGCCTCTGTGTGCAAAGGGAATAAACTGGCGTAATCGTTTTTCGGGATACCGGTAATTTCGATCTCGAAGCTGTCGCTGTCAAAGCCTCTGATCGTCGCAACTTCACCGACGATGGGAACATCTTTAGCATTGAAGATGTTTAACCCGCGAATAGATTCTGCATCAATAAATTTAAAATCCGGGTAATCCACGTTGATTTGAGATTCGGTTTCTTTGCAGTAAACGGAAAAAAAGTCATAACCTGATTCAATATTTTCTAATGTCATTTTACCGGATACCATGCCAAGCGGCGGATCGGCTTTTTCAAGCGAAGTGTAACCGATCACTACATCATACAACTTGACCGCGTATCTTTCTGTCACCGAAACACCCCATGAACAATATATATGACTAATGAGGGGTACAGGTTAAGTGAAACGAATCAGCATTGGCAAATGAAACAAAGGCTAAACTTACGATCCAGATCAAATTGCTGAGTTGAATTTTGGGTTGCCAGCGTACGGGTACAAAAAAAGCCCACAAATTGTGAGCTTTTTCTTTGGGCGGGATATTTTGGTCGGCGCGAGAGGATTTGAACCTCCGACCCCTGACACCCCA
>ERZ650302.1047-NODE-1047-length-15607-cov-8.468171_pt1 | contig 15607 bp, 15 predicted proteins | sample MGYA00376238_ERZ650302 | MGnify/ENA primary metagenome ERZ650302 (study PRJEB26733, sample SAMN07839298) | wastewater metagenome | biome: urban; feature: wastewater treatment plant; material: waste water | place: USA: North Carolina | collected 2016-04-28 ... | reverse complement strand
ATGACGTTTCATTTAGCTTAGGTGATGGTTTACGTCCAGGCTGTATTCAAGATGCAAATGATGAGGCTCAATTCAGTGAGCTTAAAACCTTAGGTGAATTGACACATCGTGCTTGGGAACATGATGTTCAGGTGATGATTGAAGGTCCCGGTCATGTGCCTATGCATATGATTAAAGAAAATATGGATCTACAACTTGAAGTTTGTAAAGAAGCACCTTTCTATACACTTGGTCCACTCACCACTGATATCGCACCGGGTTATGATCATATTACCTCTGCAATTGGTGCTGCAATGATCGGCTGGTACGGTACTGCAATGCTGTGTTATGTCACACCGAAAGAGCACTTAGGTTTACCAAACAAAAAAGACGTCAAAGACGGCATTATCACTTATAAAATTGCAGCACATGCAGCAGACTTAGCCAAAGGTCATCCGGGTGCTCAAGTTCGTGATAATGCATTGTCGAAAGCACGTTTCGAATTCCGATGGGATGACCAGTTCAACCTCAGCTTAGACCCTGATACAGCACGCAGCATGCACGATGAGACTTTACCCAAAGAAGCACACAAATCTGCACATTTCTGTTCTATGTGCGGACCAAAATTTTGCTCGATGAAAATCACGCAGAATGTGCGAGATTATGCACAAAATCAGCACAATGCCAAGCAATCAAATGATGCTGAAAAAGATGTTGAAGCAGGTCTCAATGCAATGAAAACCGCTTATCAGGAACATGGTCTAAAATTGTACCACAAGCTGTAAATCGACTAAAAAAAGATTTGCCCACGAATCAATCTCGGTTAGGATGAGATATGTACAATCTCATCCTGATTGAAGATGAATATTCTTGACCACGCCAGCTATTCAGCATCCGACGTTACGATAGAATCTCGGGAGTTTTTATTCCGAGGATTCATTCAAGTTGAGAAAGTGAATCTTACGCACCGACTATTTCATCGATCTGAATATTCACCAATTATTCAGCGTGAACTTATACATCGTCCAGAAGCTGCTGGCGTTTTACTTTATAACAATCAGCAACAACGTTTCGCACTTATTGAACAATTCCGAGTTGGTGCATTAAATGACTCCGAGTCAGCATGGCAACTTGAGATCATTGCGGGTGTACTGGATGGAAATGAATCTCCAGAAACCTGTATTCGTCGTGAAAGTCTAGAAGAATCAGGCTGCGAAATTAATGAATTGCAGCATTTATTCAGTTTTTATCCTTCTGCTGGTGCATGCGCTGAGTTTTTTCATTTATATGCCGCAGAAGTTGATTTACCAAGCAATGGAGGCATCTTTGGCGTTCCAGATGAAGGAGAAGATATTCAACTCCATTTGTTTGATTACGCTGAAATCACCATGTTATTCAAAAATAATCGCTTGAAGAATGCCCCTGTCATCATGGCATTACAATGGCTTAGTCAACATATACAACGACAATAAATCTGAAAGGGGTAAGACGGTGACTTTTCAAGTCTCAAAATTATCACAAAAAGATTTTGTGATTATACAAATTACTGATACCCATTTATTGGAGTATCCGCATTTAGAGTTTGTCGGGATGCACCCTGAACAAAGCTTTCATGCAGTAATTGACTTGATGCGCCAACAACATCCGCAGATCGATATGATTGTGCATACTGGAGATTTAGCACAAAACCCAACAACTGTGACTTATGATCGCTATCTTAAGCATATGCAGAGTATAGGTATTCCCTTTTTTCAGACGCCTGGCAATCATGATGATGTATCTCACTTCCCTTTTCATGGAGCAGATCCGCATCAACCTACTGTCGTAGAAATTGGCGATTGGTGCATTATTTTACTCAATAGTGCACAGCCAACAAGAATTGATGGCAAAATTGCAGAGGCTGGCCTTGAACAATTAACAGAATTATTAAAAAAACATCATGATCGTCATATTATGATTGCCTGCCATCACCATCCTTTTGCGATGGAATCTGCTTGGATTGATCAACATAAACTAAAGAACTCATCTGATTTACTCGAAACCATTCAACCTTTTTCAAATATCAAAGCCATCATCTGTGGTCATGTCCACCAAGATTCTATTAACACATGGCAAGATATTCAATTTTTATCAACGCCATCAACCTGCATACAATTCAAACCTAAAAGTGATAAGTTCGCACTTGATGAAGAACATCCGGGTTACCGCTTTATTAAACTCAAAGCAAACGGAGAAATCGAAACTCAGGTCTATCGTTTATCAACTTCACAGCGAATGAATAGCTCTGAAGTCTTGGGATATGACTAAACTTTTGATTACAAATTACATTCTCGTTTTCTCACAAAATCTGGACGGGAATGACTACCATCTTGCTGAAAAACTCTATATGATGTCGACCCTTGATGGAAAAAACCATCTTAGGTTTCTATAAAAACACTTGCATATCACCATATTTTTTGCGTATAGATAGTACGTGTAAGATGAGGAATGCCCTATATGGCGAATGACAACCAAAATCAAGTCTTGGACGAACAGACAGAAGTGATCGACGATCAAAAATCGGCTGTGAAACGCGTACGTAAAACCAAACCAAAAGCTTCAGAAGGTGGTACAACTGCCAGCTTATTTGGAATTGCACCTTATCAGCCGAAGAAAAATGAAGAATATATGTCTGAAGGACAGCTTGAGCATTTCCGCCAAATTTTAAATGCATGGAAAGCTGAGTTAATGTCTGAAGTTGATCGTACATTGAACACAATGCAAGATGAGTCAACTGCTCTTCCTGACGTCAACGACAGAGCAACGCAAGAAGAAGAATTTGCGATTGAATTACGTACACGTGACCGTGAGCGCAAACTCATTCGTAAAATCGAACAATCACTTGAAACAATTCAAAACGAAGATTACGGTTTCTGTGAAACCTGTGGTATCGAAATTGGCTTACGCCGTTTAGAAGCACGTCCAACAGCGACTTTATGTATCGATTGCAAGACTTTGGCTGAAATCAAAGAAAAGCAAAATAACGGTTAATAATCCCTCCCAACCTCCCTTTGAAAAGGGAGGAATACTACGAATTGAAAGATTTATGATATTCGAGTATTTCCCCTCCTTTATAGGAGGGACTGGAGAAGGATTGAAATACACAACCATAAAATCTTTATGCCTTACATCGGACGATTTGCCCCCTCTCCAACTGGCCCATTGCATTTTGGCTCCCTACTCACCGCAGTCGCAAGTTACTGTGATGCCAAAGCCAACCACGGCAAATGGCTAGTTCGAATTGAAGATACCGATATTCCTCGTATCTATCCCAATAGTGAAAACCATATCCGATCTTGTATTGATGCCTTTCAATTTGAACCCGATGCAGAAATTATTTGCCAAAAAGATCGTTTAGAGATTTATGAACAAGTTCTTGAGCAGTTAAAACACTTAGATGCGATCTATGCCTGTCAATGTACCCGTAAAATACTGGGTTCAAATCATATTTATGTTGGTACTTGCCGCGATTTACATCTGGATTTCAATGATCAAGCTATTCGCTTGAAAGTTGCCGATCAATTGATTTGTTTTGAGGATCGCTTACAAGGTCAGCAATCTTCCAACTTAAAACATGATTTAGGTGATTTCGTACTCAAGCGCCGTGACGGCATTATGAGCTATCAATTGGCTGTGGTCGTAGATGACTATTTACAAGGTATTACGCATGTGGTTCGCGGCGCAGACCTTTTAGACAATACTGTCAGACAAATTTGGTTAGGTTCTTTACTGAATTATCCATCTCTCAACTATATGCACCTCCCCCTTGCCATGAATCATCAAGGGCAAAAACTGTCTAAACAAAATTTGGCTCAAGCACTGGATATCAGCAAAGCATCAAACCTCTTACAGCAAGCCATTTTAGCTTTAGGGCAACCTTTGGTTGAACTTGACCAGCCACGCATCATGCTGCAACAAGCTGTTCAACAATGGGACATCAATGTAATTCCTAGAGGTATCCATCTCACAGGTACTTTCTTATAAGCCATAAAAAAGCCCTACTTAAAGTAGAGCTTTTTATTTTCGATACGATTAGAAATTTGATTCTTCTTTAACTGGATTAAGTTCTTGCGTTGATGCATCAATTTTCAGAATTAAACTAATCATTGCAGCACACATCATTAAAGATGTACCGCCATAACTAATAAACGGCAAAGTCAAACCTTTAGTCGGCATTAAGCCCATATTCATGCCAGCATTTACCAAAATTTGCATCAGAAAAATAATGCTAATGCCATATGCTAAATAGCCTGCGCGTAAGTAGTTATGTTGCAGAGCACGATGTCCTATTCGAATACAGCACGCTAACATCGTAAAGGACAATACCATCACCAAGGTGACGCCAACAAAGCCAAATTCTTCGCCAAGAACCGCTAACATAAAGTCTGTATGCGCCTCTGGAAGATAGGAAAGCTTTTGTACGCTGTGTCCTAAACCCGTTCCAATCCATTCTCCACGTCCAAATGCCATCAACGCATTTGATAACTGATAACCGACACCTAATGGGTCAGCCCAAGGATTCGTAAAGGAAATTAAACGCTGGAAACGGAATGGTTCAAATAAAATAAGTGCCGTAATCCCTGCAAGGATTGCTCCTAACATAATTAGGAATTGTGTTGCTGGTGCACCTGCCAAGAAAAACACACCAACCATCATGAGGACAATAACAACCGTTGCACCGAGATCGGGCTCTGCAACAATAAATCCAACTGTCAAAGCCATGACGCCACTTAGTCGCAATAAGCCTTTCCAATGCGTTCGAACTTCTTTAGCACGGCGAACAACATAGTCAGCGGTAAAAATTGCCATTACGATTTTCGCAATTTCCGTCGGTTGTAAAGTAAAACCACCGAGCTTAATCCAACGATGTGAACCGTTTACTTCCGAACCAACGACCAACACTGCCAATAGCAGTACCATCGTCACAAGCCATAATGGAAAAGCATTTTTAAACCATAAGTTCAAGGAAACTCTATAGGTTAAGAATGCCACCACAGCAGCAACAACAATCGAAATTCCATGACGAATTAAGAAATAAAATGGATTCTCATGAATATATTCGGCATATGGCATCGATGCGGATGCCACCATGACCGAACCGAAACACAGCAAAGAAATGACGCAAAAAATGAGAATATTACGTGCTGTCATTTCCGCAGGAAGCTTGGGCAACCGACTCAATAATTGTGAAATCTTTTGTACCGTATTTTGGGCTAAATCAGCCATAGATCAGTTCCTAATTTTTATTTTCATTCAGGGCATTTACACATGCCACGAATTGATGTCCACGATCATTATAGCTTTTAAACATATCAAAGCTTGCACAAGCTGGTGATAGTAAAACGACATCTTCAGCCTGAGTATATTTCTGTGCGAGAGCTACAGCTTCCGATAAACTCGTTGCGTGTTGGATTACAGTGGTACCTTGAATAGCTTGTTCAATCACAGCTGCATCTTCACCAATCAGAATCGCTGATTTTACATATTTTTGAATCGCATCTCGTAATGGTTTGAAATCCTGACCTTTACCTTGTCCCCCTAGAATTAATGCTAGTTTGCCATGTTTCACTTCAATAGCAGCGCCTAAACCATCAATTGCAGCAAGGGTTGCACCTACATTGGTTCCTTTAGAATCATTATAGTAACGCACCCCAGAAACTGTTTTCACATATTCACAGCGATGCTCTAAACCTTTAAAGTGCTTGAGTGTTTCCAACATGGATTCAGTATCTAAACCAATCGCCTCACCCAGCGCCAAACATGCGAGTGCATTAGCAACATTGTGCATACCTTGAATATACATATCAGAGGTTTTCATCAAACGTGCCCTGCCACGCGCTAACCACATCGTGCCATCAGCATCACGAAGCACGCCATATTGATTTAAATCAGGTGCATTCAAACCAAAACTTTGCATTGGTGTAACATCAGGTACAAGCGGACGACTCAAATTGTCATCGCGGTTATACACCACTTTTTTCACGCCTTGGAAGATTCGATGTTTGGCCTTGTGATAACCGAGCATATCACCATGACGATCTAAATGATCTTCACTCATATTCAAAACAACTGCGACTTCTGCATTTAAATTTGAGGTTGTTTCTAACTGAAAACTAGATAACTCTAAAACAATTAACTCTGGCTTATCTTTGAGCAAATCTAATGCAGGACGTCCTAAATTCCCGCCTACAGCGACTTTTCGACCAGCTTCTTGTGCCATTAACCCAATCAGCGTCGTTACTGTGCTTTTTGCATTTGATCCTGTAATTGCAACAATTGGAACTTCAGTAGCACGACGTAGTATTTGAATATCACCAACAACAGGAATACCTTGTTCAATTGCTTGTTGAATTTCTGGCAATTGAGGCGCAAGTCCTGGACTAAGAATAATTTCTTCTGCTTGTAATAAAAGTTCTGTATCCAACTTTCCAAAACTGGTACGAACACCGGTAGGAATTTGATCATGCCCTGGCGGTGTTTCCCGAGAATCCGTTACTGCAACTTGGTAGCCTTGTTCATGTAGGAAGTTGACTGCTGACACTCCCGAAATCCCTAAGCCAGCTACAACTTTTAATCCACCACGTTGTATTAACATTTTTGCCCCATTTTTTTGCAGATTACAGAATGGCAAAAATGTTAGCACTTTACTGTTTTAAATGCTTTTTCAGTTTTCGTTTTATTCAGGCTTTTTTGTGTCAGTGCGTAAAAGTGAATCTATATCTTGTATAGGGAATTGTTCACATTCAAAAGATGTTTGTGATATGAGCCGTATAGCGCAAAATTTTTAGATAAAAATACGTTTCGCGAGATTTAGTCATTCTGAATGAAGAAAGATAACGCAGTGACAACAACAATCGTTCTCTGTAGGGCTTTGACTAAAATGCTCACCATTCCCAATTAATTAGGAATAAAATAAGAAAATACCCATAAGATGATCGCAACATACATTATCCCATCAATTTTCTTGGCTGTGGCATTTCGTAGCTGAAAATGAATAATCTCAGGTCTTAACCATAAATACATAAAACAGAGATTAGAACCTAAGCAAGATAAAATTGCTTTTAAATGATGAGTTTCCGACCAATTCAGAATAGCAAAAATATTCAGCAACACGATGAAACCAAACAAAATTAACTTATGTCTAAGGCTCAATACTTTTATTTCTATATTTTCTAGTTGATTCATTCTGTGACTCTTTATTTTAGTTCTTTGATTATTAAAAAATTGCCCATACCCTAGAATATGAGCAATCATTATCTTTTAACGCCATTTGACCGCTTGAATGGTTTCCTGTTTCTTGGGTTCATTGTTATCATCGACAGCACAGCCGCAACCTCCGCCACAACCCACCACAATTTTAGGTTTTAACCATGTTGCCAAACGGTACCAACCAAATCGCTGACATAGATTTGACAAAATAAGCGACAAGGAACTTGCGGTTTTAGGGAATACTTTCTTAAAAACGACAAAAGCACTCCATAACACTAATACAGCAACAATCAAATACTCAAACATAAGCGACTCCTTTTAGCCCCAAATGCGTGATGCAATTTGGTAGGTGAAAAAAGACATTAGATAAGCCAAGCCAAACAAATACGTTGCCATGATTGCAACATATTTCCATGAACCCGTCTCACGGCGTACCGTTGCTAAGGTTGCCAAACAATGTGGCGCATAAATAAACCAAACCAATAAAGATAAACCTGTAGCCAATGACCAACCCGTGCCATCCATACTGATTAAATGTGATAAACCTTGTGCCACTGCATCATCATCAGCGCCAGATAAAGCATAGACCGTACCCAATGCTGCAACGACTACTTCACGTGCTGCCATCGCTGGAATCAATGCAATACAAATCTGCCAGTTGAAACCAATTGGGGCAAAAATTGGTTGTATCAAGTGACCTAACATCCCTGCAAAGCTATAATCAATTGCAGGCTGTGTCGCACCATCTGGTGCTTGCGGGAAAGTACATAGGAACCAAAGTAAAATCGAAAGAGCGAAAATAATTCCACCCACACGTTTTAAGAAGATTTTGGCGCGATCTAATAATCCAATCCCGACACTTTTTAAATCAGGAATACGATAACTTGGTAACTCAAGTAATAATGCATGTTGTGATTTATCTTTTTGTAGAAATTTCATCACAATCGAAACACACAATGCACTAACAATACCCGACATATATAAGCCAAAGAGTACCAAACCTTGTAGATTAAAAATCCCCCATACCATTTGATTTGGAATAAATGCTGCAATCAATAAGGCATAGACGGGTAATCGTGCTGAACAAGTCATTAATGGTGCAACCATAATCGTGGTAAAACGATCACGCGGATCACTAATACTACGTGTTGCCATAATACCCGGCACTGCACACGCAAAGCTTGAAAGTAACGGAATAAACGCACGACCACTGAGGCCTGCTTTAAACATTAATTTGTCGAGCAAAAAAGCTGCGCGTGGTAAATACCCAGACTCTTCCAACACTAAAATAAAGAAGAACAGAATCAAAATTTGGGGCAAGAACACAACAACGCCACCTGCACCCGCAATAATCCCGTCAACGACTAAACTATGGAGCAAAGGCTGCGAAATATAGGTACCAAGTGTCGTACCTAACCATCCGAAAAGGCTTTCAATCCCATCCATAAATGGAGCTGCCCAAGCAAATACAGCTTGGAACACAATAAACATCATCACAGCAAGGCTTAATAAGCCCAATACAGGATGCAAAAATATTTTGTCGAGAAAATCGGTTCGCTTATCTTCCTGATCAACAAAGTTCACCACATCTTTAAAAATAATTTGGATCTTTTGATGATGCTCACCCGTTAAACCACTGAGTTCGGTATGGGGCACTGTATATTTTTGTTGATCTAATGCGTGCAGTAAGTTCTCAATACCTGAGTTACGCACAGCGACTGTCTCAACCACGGGAACGCCCAATCGCTCTGATAATTTTTGAGTATTGATTTGAATTCCACGGCGACGTGCTTCATCCATCATGTTTAACACAACAAGGATCGGACGCCCTAACTCAATAATTTCTAGCACTAATCCGAGATGAAGCTTTAAATTAGTCGCATCAACAACACATAAAAATGCATCTTGCTGCCCTTCTTCAGCAATTTTACCTTCACACACATCACGCGTGATTTCTTCATCAGGGCTTGTTGCTTGCAAACTATATGTTCCAGGCAAATCAAGTACTCGAACATTTCGACCTGAAGGCAACTGAAAATGTCCAACCTTACGCTCTACTGTGACCCCTGCATAATTGGCAACTTTCTGGCGTGTTCCAGTTAAGTGATTGAATAAAGAAGTCTTACCACAGTTTGGATTTCCCACAAGGGCAACACGTAACGCATCACTCATGCAGGTGCTCCTTCAAATTGGATTTCAATTTTATCGGCTTCAGTTTTACGTAATGCAAAACGAGTAAAACCAATTTGGATTAGAATCGGATCGCCACCAAAAATACCTTTGGTAATCACCTGTACTTGTGTACCAGGCACAAAGCCTAAACTCTCTAAACGAATAGCCACAAGGTCTGGCTGTTCGGTATCATCGACTAAGCGATTCACTTTAGTAATCATCGCCGTTTGCTTGACTTTTAATGCTGACAATCGCACCGCTTCTAACCCTAAACTCTTTTCTCCAAGAGTATACAGGCAAATGAGAATAATTACCAAAAACAATCTCAATGGCATTCGCTTCTGTGACAGATCGACAACAATTCATTTTTCTTTTACAGTGCAGTTGAATGAAGGACTTTTCTGATTATGTTAAATAAAAAACCTCGTATTCCAACTGCAGTCACAATTCCAGAACATCTCAGTTTTTTACACGGTTTTCGTGATTATTTAGTGGCGCAAACCGTGAGTCCACATACACGTAATGCCTATCTATCAGATCTTATTCAATGTGCTGAGTTACATCCAAATGTGACATTAACGCAATGGTCCAGTGATGATATTGCTGATGTATTAATTGCACTCACTAAAGCAGGCAAAAGCCCACGCTCCATTGCACGCTGCTTGTCTGCTTTACGTCAATTTTATAAATTTCTGAGAGAACAGAAACTAAGAGATGATAATCCCGTTGCAAACCATCGTTCTCCTAAAATTGGACGTGCTTTACCTAAAGATTTATCAGAACAAGATGTAGAAGCATTAATCAATGCACCCGATGTCAATACGGCGCTTGGTCTCCGTGACCGAGCAATGTTTGAAGTGTTATATGCCTGTGGCTTACGTGTATCAGAACTACTTAATTTACGTTTGGAATTGATTAATCTAAAACAGGGTTTTCTTCGTATTACAGGTAAAGGCAATAAAGAACGCCTCGTCCCTCTCGGACAACACGCTTGTGAGTGGATCGAAAAATATCTCGCCGAATCACGACCTCAGCTCTATAAAAGTAGTACGGATTATTTATTTTTGACGCAACATGGCGGCATCATGAGTCGGCAAAATTTTTGGTATGCGATTAAACGTTATGCACTACAAGCGAATATTCTCGCTGAACTATCCCCACATACCTTACGACACGCTTTTGCAACACATTTACTCAATCATGGTGCTGATTTACGTGTTGTGCAAATGTTACTTGGCCATAGTGATTTATCAACTACTCAAATTTACACGCATGTTGCTCAGCATCGGATGCAAGAACTACATAACAAATACCATCCAAGAGGATAAAACTACCTTTTATCAATCAACATGATTTCATTCACATGGCATCAGCAAGATTTAACGAACTCAATTTAAATTTTTGGTATGCTTGGGCAAGCTTATAAATACAGTATGAAAGGTTGTTTATGTTGTTTACTCGGTCTCAGTTGTTCATTGCATGTGCATTAACCTCAACACTTTTGATCAGCGCTTGTTCAAAAGAAAATTCAGCACAAAAGCCTGATGCTCTGACGGCGAGTGCACCAGCCACGGGTGAAGCATCAACTTTAAATGAACGTAATGCACAACAACGTCTGGTTTCTACTTTAGAAAAACATTTTAAAACCGCCAATATTAATGCCAAAATTCTTGCCATTAAAAAAACTGAGGTTCCAAATTTATTTTGGGTGAGCCTAGAAGGCATGGGATCAGTTTATGCGACCAGTGATGGGCAATATATCATTCAAGGTGATGTCATTCGTCTTGGTGAAAAACAATTAAAAAATGTGAGTGAAGCTTTACAAGCGACTGAAAATAAAAAGCACTTAGCAGCACTCAAAACAGAAGACCTTATCGTTTACCCAGCACAAGGGGGTAAAGCGAAACACGTCATTTATGTATTCACTGATTCAAGCTGTCCTTATTGTCACAAACTACATGAACATCTTGCCGAAATTAATGCAAAAGGCATTGAAGTCCGTTACATCGCATGGCCACGTGGAGAGCAATTTATGCCAACCATGCAAGCGATTTGGTGTAGTCAAGATCGTAAAGCTGCATTCGATCAAGCTGCGCAAGGCTTACCAGTTGCATCAGCAGAATGTAAAAATCCAGTTCGTGATCAATATCAATTAGGCTTAAATATGGGCGTGAATGGCACACCTGCAATTTATAATGTTGAAGGTGTGTATTTAGGTGGATACATGACTCCAGATGAAATCATTAAACGCCTAGAAAAATAAAACATTCTCTACACCACCTCACCACGACTCGGGCGACAGATTAAAGATGATCTTAGCCCTAGTGTCTGCGCACTTTTTTAGCTATGATCAAGCTTCATTAAAATGATTGAATAAAATGGAGTGTGACGTGAAACCAGTTCGTCTGGCGATACTCGGTCTTGGTACTGTTGGTGGTGGAGCCCTTAAATTATTACAAGAAAATGCTGCTGAAATTAAACGCCGTACCGGTCGCGAAATTCAAATTACACATGTAGGCACACGCCGTCCACGTCCAGATTTACAACTCGAAGGGATCAAACAAAGTGATGATCTCATGGACATCGTACGTCAACCTGATGTTGATGTCGTAGTCGAAGTGATGGGCGGTATTCATCCTGCCTATGAAGTTATCATGGAAGCCATCAAACATGGCAAGCAAGTTGTCACTGCCAATAAAGCACTACTTGCAGAACATGGTAATGAGTTGTTTAAAGCAGCTGAAGATAATGCTGTTCAAATCGCTTATGAAGCAGCGGTTGCTGGTGGTATTCCAATTATTAAAGTCATTCGTGAAGGTCTAGCTGCAAACCATATTCAATGGCTTGCAGGTATCATTAATGGTACAGGTAACTTCATTCTGACTGAAATGCGCGAAAAAGGCCGTGCATTTGATGATGTGCTCAAAGAAGCTCAAGAACTCGGTTATGCTGAAGCAGATCCAACTTTTGATGTAGAAGGCATTGATGCTGCGCACAAACTGACTATCTTGGCGTCATGTGCTTTTGGTATCCCATTACAGTTTGATAAGGTCTACACAGAAGGCATTAGCAAAATTACCGCACAAGATGTGAAATATGCTGAAGAACTTGGCTTCCGTATCAAACATTTGGGTATTGCACGTCGTGCAAGTAATGGTATTGAGTTACGTGTTCATCCTACACTGATTCCAGCAGAACAACTGATTGCCAATGTGAACGGTGTTAAAAATGCGGTATTGGTACAAGCACATGCTGTAGGCCCAACGCTTTACTATGGTGCTGGTGCTGGCGCTGGTCCAACGGCTTCTGCAGTTGTTGCTGATGTGATTGATATCGTACGTGATATTTCTTATACCGAAGATGGTGCAGGAACGATTCCACAATTGGCATTTGAAGCACTAACGAACATGCCTATCCTGAGTCGTGAAGAAATGACGACTGGATACTACATCCGTTTAAATGCTGAAGACCAAACGGGCGTACTCGCTGATATAACCACCATCCTTAGCCGTGCTGGTATCAGCATCGATGCGATCATGCAGCAATCTCGCTTGAAAGATTTGATTCCTATCGTGATTTTGACAGACCCAATTGTTGAATCAAAAATGGATGAAGCACTTGCTCAAATTCAAGCATTACCAGCTATTCGTGGCGAAATCGTAAGAATTCGTTTAGAATCGCTCGATAGTTAATCAGGTTGAGGGAAAATGCATTCCCTCTCCCAGCTCTACCTCATATTGGAACACCATCATGTCGAATGCCAATCGTTATACTGGTCTTGTAGATCGTTATCGTGACCGTTTACCTGTGTCTGCAACTACACGTGCAATTTCTCTAGGTGAAGGAAATACTCCTCTTATTAAACTTGAGAATATTCCACGTATTATTGGCAAAAACGTTGAAATCTATGTGAAGTACGAAGGTCTTAACCCAACAGGTTCATTTAAAGACCGTGGTATGACGATGGCTGTAACAAAAGCTGTTGAAGAAGGTTCAAAAGCGATTATCTGTGCATCTACTGGAAATACTTCTGCAGCAGCAGCAGCATATGCAGCGCGTGCAGGAATTAAAGCCTTTGTTTTAATTCCTGAAGGCAAAATCGCAATGGGTAAAATGGCTCAGGCGATGATGTATGGTGCGATCACCATGCAAATCCGCGGTAACTTTGATGATGGTATGCGCCTCGTAAAAGAAGTTGCAGATCAAGCGCCTGTGACGATCGTAAACTCAATCAACCCTTACCGTTTGCAAGGCCAAAAAACGATTGCTTATGAAATTGTAGAAGCATTGGGCCGTGCACCTGACTACCACTGCTTACCAGTTGGTAATGCAGGTAATATCACGGCTCACTGGATGGGTTATACCGAAGCAGTTGCAAATCAACCTGCTGATCAGTTTGAATCCGTTATCTATGATGCTGCAACAGATCAATTCACAGGGCCTAAACCAGAAGGTTTACCGACTATGGTCGGTTATCAAGCTTCTGGCGCAGCGCCATTCTTACGTGGTGCTCCAGTCGAAAGCCCAGAAACGATCGCAACGGCAATTCGTATTGGTAACCCACAAAGCTGGAATCATGCAAAAGCAGTTGTACGTGATTCGAAAGGTTGGTTTGATGAACTTCAAGATAGCGAAATTCTTGAAGCTCAACGCTTACTTTCTATGTATGAAGGTGTTTTCGTAGAGCCAGCTTCTGCTGCTTCTATCGGTGGTGCTATTCGTGACATCAAAGCAGGTAAAATTGCTGAAGGTTCTGTGATCGTATGTACTGTGACAGGTAACGGTTTGAAAGATCCAGATACAGCAATCAAACAATGTGCGGATGCTGTGATGTTATCCATCGATGCAACGATGGATCAAGTTAAAGATTCTATTCTTTCAAATATGTAAGAATAAATTTTTAGTAATAAAAAACCAGTTGCTTGCAACTGGTTTTTTATTTTGATCTTCTCGCTTAGATGAGCTAATAAAAGTTTAAAAATGTTGTTTTTTTAGAAATTTTCCAGTTCAATCAAGCATCTGCAAAATACCAATACACCCGATTTGTTAGACATAAAAAAGCCTTTCATCTTAGAAAGGCTTTTTTTGAAAAGTCATCAGATTAGATTTGTTTTGGTAAATTATTGACCCAAGTCAATAAGTTCGTTGCATCACTGTTACGTGATTGTGTGGTTGGTTCACCCAACAATACCACAACTGTCGGGCGTGAATTGATCGTTGCATGCATGACAACACAACGACCTGCTTCATTAATAAAACCTGTTTTAGACAAGTTGATATTCCAACCACCATTACGAACCAAAGCATTGGTATTATTTGATTTAAGTACACGATAACCCAAATCAAAATCATAATGTGGTGTTGATGAGAACTGACGAATCACGCCATAACGAGATGCTTCAGCCACTAAAATACCCAAATCACGTGCAGAGGACACATTACGTGCATCTAAGCCTGTTGATTCATAATAATGGGTTGAACTCATTCCCAACTGGCGAGCTTTAGCATTCATCGCGGCAACAAAGGCAGGTTTGCCTCCTGGATAAGTCCGAGCCAACGCAGCAGCAGCAGGATTTTCTGACTTCATTAATGCAACAAGCAACACTTCAGCACGGTTCATCTGATCACCTGGCTTTAATGTTGAGCTTGCACGCTTTGGACCATCAAAATCACTCTGCTGCAGTGTAATCTGTTCAGACATGTTTAAATGTGCATCAGCCGTCACAACAGCTGTCATGAGTTTGGTAATCGATGCAATCGGACGTGATGCATTGCTATTTTTGCTATACAAGACTTCTCCTGTATGGGCATCCATCACCAATGCTGAACCCGCTGCAACACTTGGTCCACCACGATTGGCAAAACTTGCATCAATCACACGCGGTGTGTTACTACGTAAAGTTGTGGTTGCACTAACGCTTCCGCGTGGGGAAACCTCAGCACTGTTTCGATCTTGACTGAGCAATTGTTTTGCTTCATCGGTTGACCAGTTTAATTTTGCTTGGGAAACTGCCCCCGAGCCACTGTTCACGATGAGTTCTGCAAAACTGTTGGCGCTCAACCCAACCAGCATCGACATGCTCAAAGCACGCACTAAAGATTTTTTTAAACTTTTCACAATATTACACTCAACTCAGGGGCGGTAAGATACATTTGCGTATTACCACGAATATGCCTTACATTTGCACAATACACTCGCTTCTTTGGA
>ERZ650302.1045-NODE-1045-length-15624-cov-11.606140_pt1 | contig 15624 bp, 10 predicted proteins | sample MGYA00376238_ERZ650302 | MGnify/ENA primary metagenome ERZ650302 (study PRJEB26733, sample SAMN07839298) | wastewater metagenome | biome: urban; feature: wastewater treatment plant; material: waste water | place: USA: North Carolina | collected 2016-04-28 ... | reverse complement strand
TAGAAGGAATACAACTACTTGTTAGCTCTATTGTTAGTGGTACTACTAGCCCTGTCAGTATTTGGTTTAAATCAGTTCCAAGCGGTGTAGATACACCTTCTCAGCTCACACAAGGCGAACAATGGCTTAACCTGGTTGATAATTTCATCTTCCGTAATGTGCATAGCTCGAACTTCGATAGTGAAGTTACAGACTTTCTTACCGACTTAGTAGTAGCAGGATGGGCAGTATTGTATGCAGATACCAATCGAGATAAAGGCGGTTTTACATTTAATACCTGGTCTATTGGCAACTGCTATATCAGCTCTACACAAGCTAACGGATTGATCGACACAATTTATAGAGAGTTTGAGTTATCAGCAGAACAGATCGTATCTGAGTTTGGAATAGACAACGTATCAGACAAAGTTAAAACAGCATTAGAAAAGAAACCTGATCAAAAATTTACACTTGTTCAAGCCATCTTCCCTAGAGACAGTAAGCTTGTTAAAGGTGAAGAAGGTAAACGTGTTTCAACATCAATGCCTTTCGCTTCATACACTATTGAAGCTCAATCAAAGCACATCTTAAAAGAATCAGGTTTTGAAGAGTTCCCATGTGTGGTATCCCGATTCAAGAAGATACCTGACAGCCACTATGGTTTAGGTATGGGTAGTATGGTGATCAGTGATGCTAAGACAGCTAACCAACTAACTAAACTATCTCTACAAACAGCAGAACTTAATTTGGGTGGGTTATGGGTAGCACAGCATGACGGTGTAGTTAATCCTAATACACTTCGTATTCGACCTAATGCAATCATTGCAGCAAACAGTGTAGACGCAATTAAACGATTGGATACAGGATCAGCTTCAGTAGGACTAGGACTAGACTTCCTACAACACTTCCAAGCTAAGATTAAACGTACTTTGATGAGTGACCAATTAACGCCACAAGGCAGTTCACCATTAACAGCTACAGAGATCCAAGCAAGAGTACAGGTATATCGTAACCAATTAGGCTCAATCTTCTCTCGTATGCAATCTGAATACTTACAAGTATTACTTGAACGTACATGGGGATTAGCTATGAGATCAGGCGTACTACCTCCTGCTCCTGAAGAGCTAATGCAAGCTTCACGTATTAGTTTTAATTTCATCAATCCTATGGCTGCATCACAGAAGCTCGAATGGGTAACAGCTATTCAAAACTTGATGATAAACGTATCTCAGATGGCTCAGATTGATCAGACAGTGATGGATAACCTAAACCTGGATGCAATGGTACAAGTCATGGCAGATGCATTATCAGTACCTGTAGAAGCGATTCGTACAGATGAAGAGATAGCAGAACTTAGGCAAGCCAAACAAGAACAGCAACAGGCAATGCAAGAGCAACAACAACAGCAAGCTCTCATGTCACAAGTAGGTCAGACAGGCTTAGACATAGCTAAGGACCAAGCAAAGAACATGACACCTGATCAGTTAGGAGCAATGTTTGAACAGTAATAAATATCAAAGAATCTTTACAAGTCATGAAGGTATCGAAGTATTAGATGAACTCATTTCAATCTTCCATACCAAACTAGCATTTGATAAAGATTCAGCAACTCAGACAGCTTTTAATCTTGGTCAACATGACGTTATCAACTTCATCTTGGCACGTATTAAAGAAGCAGAACAACCTAAGTAATAAGAATTAAAAAAGAGAAAAAGAATGACAGACAACTTAGAACAACCACAAGCAATTGAACAAGATACAACAGCATCTACAGTATTAAGTACAGTTAATGATAGCTCTATTGAAACAGCTATTCCTGAGAAGTTTAAAGTAACAGCAGAAGATGGATCAGTAGACTATAAAGCCACTGTAGCCAAGATGAATGAATCATACAGCTACCTGGAAAAGAAAGTAGGTACAGGAGAAGTCGCTCCTAAATCTGTAGATGAGTACAAACTAGAACGTGAAGACTTTGACTTTGAAGAATTTAAAGCAGATGAATCAAATAAAGAATTCCTAAGTGAAGCTCACAAGCATGGGATCACAAACAAACAACTCGACTTCCTTTTGAGTGAGTATGATAAACGTGCCGTCAACCTGGTATCCAATAGCTCACAGATAGATACGGATACAACAGTACAGACACTTCAATCTGATTGGGGTGATAAGTATGAAGCTAACATCTTCAATGCAGTTAAAGCTGCTAGAGCATGTGGCATTACAGACGAACAGATCAACAATCCTTTAATTGGAAACAACGTAGCCTTTATCAAAATGGCTGCTTACTTTGGATCACAGATGACAGAAGACAAGCCTGTATCAAACGGTACACCTGTCAACGTAGACATCCAATCTTTAATGCGTAGTGAAGCGTTCTTTAATCCTAAACATCCTGATCATAAGTCAGTGAAGGCTCAGATTGATTCGTATTACGACAGCCTAAGAAAGTAAACAAATAGCTCCTGAAGTGGCGTTCAGATAAAGCTTTAAGCCATACAGAGTCCTTGTGTAGAGCATGTGACCTGTATCACTTCTTATCAGCCCGATATGGACAACTGAAACAACAACAAGCTCTACAAACACAATAATGAATAGAACTAATAATAGCTCTAACGAAAATAAAAAAACAATAAAAAATCTTAATTAAAAGGACACTTAAACAATGGCATATTCAAGCATTGATTCAGTATTTGTAAAACAATATGCAGATACTTATGTAGCACTATTAGAACAGAAAGAATCTAAACTATTATCAACAGTAACCAATATTGGCTCAGTAACAGGTACTTCATTCACAGTAAATGAGATGGGAACTTTAGGTGATGTACTGGCAACTCCTGATCGTTTCGGTAACACATCTTATGTAGATGCATCATTCGCTTCTCGTTTAGCAACAATGAATGACTTCTCTAATTTTTCCAGACTTGCAATACAGGACCTGCCTAAGCTCAAGGCTAATCCACAAGATCAACTATTAACTCGCTTACATTCAAAATGGAATCGCAAGGTTGATTCAGTAGTTTATAACGCTCTTATTGGTAACGCTCCACGTAAAGAAGTTGGTGCAGATACTTATACAAACGTAGCTCTTCCTGCTACTCAAATCTTAGGTACAACTACAGCTCCAATCACTAAAAAATTGCTTATCGACATCCGTACTAAGTTCACTAAAAACTTAGCTGACGATGAAGAGATCTATGTAACGTATAACGCTGACTTACTAAATGCTTTATTAGCAGATACAACTCTTACTTCAGCAGATTACCTTGCAGGACAAATGCTTCAACGTGGTGAGATCAGCAACTTCTTAGGCTTTAACTGGGTTCACTATGAAGGCATTACAGCAGCAGATGGTTTATCAGCTACAGGTGTGGCTTATACAAAATCAGCAGTTGAAGTAGGTATTAACTCTATCTCTCCATTGAAGATTGTAGAAGTTGAAACAGCTAACCGTTTCCATTCAATTGGTCATATTGAGTCTGTAGGTGCTGTACGTACCGATGAACTCAAAGTAGTAGCGTTTAAGTTTAAAATTTAATAGCTCTATCTATAGATCTAACAAAAAATCAAAGCTCCTTATCTGTAACAGGGTAGGGGGCTTTCAATACCTAATAATAACAATAACTAAGGAAGCTACATGACGACAAAGACAGACATAGCAAATCAAGCTTTATCTTTAATTGGAGCAGATTCAATTACAAGTTTTGAAGAGAACACAAGTACAGCTAGACGTATGAGAACAGTCTATGATTCAAGTCGAAAAGCACTACTTAGACTTCATCCTTTTCAATGCTCAACCAAGCGCATTAAGTTAAATCCAATCTCAACTCAACCTGAGTTTGGCTATTCATATCAATTCCAATTACCCGATGATCTAATCAGAATCATCAATGCAAATACAGAAGACTATGTTGTAGAAACAGACAGACTTCTTTCAGATCAATCAGAACTTAACCTGGTCTATGTATTCGATAACAAGAATGAAGAAACATACGACAGCCTATTTATTGAATGCTTAATCCTTTATCTAGCATCAAAGATCACTAAAGCTGTAACAGGCTCACAAGGCACAGCAGACAGCTATTACATGCAATGTCAGGAGCTTATCAAGCAGGCAAAAGCAGTACAGGCACAAGAAGTACCATCACAACAATTCTTTAAAGATTCAGACTATTCACTGATCAGAGGTCGCTAATATGGCTAAGATCAACCTAATTAAAAACAACTTCACTTCAGGCGAACTAAGTCCACATATATGGATGCGTACCGATCTACAGCAATATAGAAACGGCACAAAAGAGATGCTGAACTTTCTTCCAATTGTAGAAGGGGGCTTAAAGCGTAGAGGTGGTACGGCAGTTACAGCAGTAACAGAAGGAGCAGTTAGAATCCTTCCATTCATTATCAGTCATTCAGTAGCCTACCTACTTGTTTTTAAAGCTCTATCAATAGATGTATTGGATAGCAACGGAACATTAATTAAAAGCCTTGCGACTCTGTATACAGAAGAAGAGATCCATGAAATTAACTATACACAAAATAGGTATCAATTCTTTATAGCACACAGCGAGCATCCATTAGCCTGGGTAAGAGCTTCAGAAGACTTAACCAATTGGGCTTATGATGAATTTGATTTTTATGTACCGCCACTGGAAGAAGTTGTTACTCCAACATTACCGCTTAAACCAAACGAAAAGAATGCAGGAAAGACAGTAACATTAACTGCTTCAGCTTATGCTGTATATGACAGTACTAAGCGTTATCAGGTGGGTGATATTTGTCATCATACAATTAGCGGTACAAGGTATTACTTTAGAGCTAAAAAGATCACTCAAGGAAATACACCCACATTAGGACAACCCTCTCAAGGTGGAACAATACCAGATGAGTATTGGGGTACAACTTCTGTAACAGAAGCACAAGCTTTTACAGCAGCAGATGTTAATAAATTTGTATTTATCAATGAAGGTATTATACGAATAGATAAGTATGTCAGTCCAAGTACAGTACTCGGTGAGATTCTTTTAAAACTAAATACTGATATTGAAGCTATAGGCAATAGCTGGACTCTTAAACAAGACATCTTTGAAGTCAATCTAGGGTATCCAAGAGCCGTGACAATGTATCAGCAGCGTCTTGTAATAGCAGGAACTAAAACCTATCCAAACTATGTATGGCTGAGTAGGGTAGGGGATGTAACAAACTTCCTTCCAACAGTAGCAGATGGAGACAGTTTTACAGTATCAGCAAGTTCAGACCAATTAACCAACGTACTACATCTAGCTCAATCAAGAGGTATATGTGTAATGACAGGGGGATCTGAATTAGTCATCAGTTCACAGAATGCAATGACACCTACTAATACTTCAATCCTAGAACATACAAGTTTTGGGTCAACAGAAAACATCAAGCCATTGAAAGTAGGATCAGAACTTATCTTCGTACAGCGTGGAGCAGAACGAGTTCGTACATTGCTTTATGACTATTCAATTGACTCATTAACATCGAATGAGCTAACCGTATTAGCAAGCCATATCGCAAAGAAAAATGGTGGACTTAAAGAGATGGTTTATTGTGCTGAACCTGACTCAATTATTTGGTTTGTACTCGGCAACGGCAAGTTAGCAAGCCTGACATTAAATAGAGAGCAATCTGTAATAGCCTGGTCAACACATGATATAGGTGGAACAGTATTAAGTTTAACGTCTCTACCTTCAACGACAGGGGCTGATAGACTTTATTTCTTAGTTGATCGAAATGGTACAGTTCAAATTGAGCAGATGAAGGAAGGTCTACTCTTAGACTCAGCAATCAAAGTTCAAGTACAACATAACAAGGCTTGTATCGTAGAACATGAACAAATTGGCATATTAGGAGATGAAGTCGCTGCTTATTACAAAGACAGTAATTCAACCTATGTAATTCCTATTCTAAACAGAGAAGGGAATGTATTAACGATTGATTGCGATCCATCCGTCCATGAGATTTATATCGGACACAAGTTCACATCAAGAGTGAGTTTATTTGCACCTGAGTTACAAGGTAGCCCTGCAACATCAAGTCCAAGTATTATTAAAATCAACCACATTAACCTGTACTTATTTGAATCACTCAATCCAACAGTGAATGGTCAATTAGTAGAACTCAAACACTTTAATCAGAACTTCTTTGTAGCTCCTCAACCATTTACAGGCAACCAAAGAGTCGAGATGAACGGATGGAATGATTTTGATAACTTTAAGCTCATCATAGAACAATCTGAACCGTTACCACTTCATATAACAGCCGTAGTGATGGAACAAAATATTAACGATAGATAATTAGAAATGGCATATACAGTAGAACAAGCAAGAATATTAGACATACCTGAATTGCTAGAATTGGCTTCAATATTTTGGCAAGAATCAGAAACATACACACAACGTCCAATGGACTTAGATGTAGTTAAAACACATCTTCAAACTTTAATACTCTATCCATCTCAAGGTTGTGTATTGGTCTGTAAAGATGAATCAGGACAGATCTTAGGAGGTTTTGTAGGTGGCTTAACTAGAGAATGGTTTAGCTCTACAAGCCTTATGGCCTTTGATTATTGTATATTTGTTAGCTCTATTAATAGAGGTAGTAAAGTAGCTTATTTACTTGTTAATGCTTTTATTGAATGGGCTAAAGAAGCAGGGGCTACATGGATTCAATGTGGTACTGCCACTAAAATTAATACTGAAAGAACAATAAGCTTTTACAAGAAGATGGGTTTTCAACATACAGGCTCATTTCTTGAAATGAAGCTATAACAACTATAAAAATAGAACTAATAATAGAGGTAATTATGGCAGCAGCAGGAGCAGCAGCAGTCGCATATTGGGCAGCGACTGCTTTAGCCGTAGCAGGAACAGCATATTCTGCATATAGCGCAAGACAATCAGCTAAGGCACAAGCTCAACAAGCAGAACAGAACGCTAAAAATGCAGAGTCACAAGGGCGTGTTGAAGCTAACCGTGTTCGTGAAATTGGAAAGAAACAAGCAAGTGCAGCAAAAGCACAAATGGCAGCTAATGGATTAGATTTGAATGCAGAGAATACCGTTGTAGATGTAATAGAAGAGGATATTGATTTGAACTCTTCTAAAGATGCATGGACAACCTTCTTTAATTATAAGAATCAGTCAGCACAATATAAAACAGATGCTTCAGCTTATAAGGCTCAAGCACGTAACGCTACAGTAAGTGGTGTACTCAATACAGCGTCTTCAGCTTTATCGGCATATGGTAGTGCCCCTAAAAACTCATTTAATAGTGGAACAACTATTCAACCAGTATCAGGTATTCAATCAAATGCCTTGAACATGGATACAAGTAGATTAAAACAGAATGCAGTAGGATGGGCTTAATCAATGGCTAACATCCCTTTAGGTAATTTTGGCAATGTGATGCCACAAGCGCAAGCAGGAAGAGTATTAGATACAGGTGCAGGACAAGTCGCTCAAGCAGTTAGCAATCTTGGTCAAGTTGGTATGCAAGTATCAGCTAAAAAACTGAATGAACAGCAGAAGATCCAAGAAGAAAAAGATGAATATCAATTCAATATTGAAGCTTCCAAGTATGGAGCTGAATATCAAGATGCTGTGACTGAAACTAAGCAACGTGTAATGACAGGGGAGTTAGATGAGAACCTTGCCAAAGCACATTTAAGACAACGTACAGATGAATTGAATGAAGCTTACAGCCAACGATTATCTGAACAGCAAAGAGAGAAGTTTAACTACTATTCAGAGAAGATGTTCCTGGACTCACAAGCTGGTATTAAGCCACTTGCTCATGAAACAGAGAGACGCAAGATCAACGCTGACTTTGAACAGATGTCAGAAGCAACTTTGAAACTGGAAAACAGAGAACAAGGCTACGCATTATTTAAAGATACGTTAACACGCAACCCTGTTTTAACTCCTGAACAACGAGTGAAGGCTGAAGAAGATTGGCAACAACGTAGAGACTTATCAGATGGTAAGGGCGTATTAAGCAGTTTAGAAGAACAGCAAGATGTTAAAGCTCTACAGGAACTTCATAAGAATGTAGATACTGTTTTTCCGCACATGAAAGTTGAAACGAGAGATGCTTATAAATCTAATATTGAATCAGCCATTAGCCGTATTAATAGAGGTATTGAAATAAAGTCCAAAGAGCTTGATAAAGAACATGCTCAACTTACCAAAGACTTTGTAGCAGATGCTTTTACAGGTTATCCATTATCTGAAAGCCTAGTTAATCAAACATTAGAAGCTGTGAAAGGTACTCCATACGAAGCTGAAGTAAGAGAAGCTATAGCACTGAATAAAGATGCTCAGGCTTTTAGAAATGCTTCTCCTATTGAGCAAGAAAGACGTATTAATCGACTGACTTCTGAATTAGAAAACAGTCCACAAGACAATGCAACGCTCCTACAAAAGAAGTTGAATGTGTTTAAGAACATTGCACTGACTTCTAAGCAAAGAGCAAATGATGATCCTGTAGCTTCAGTACAATCTCAAACAGGACATAAACTTTATACTGTTACACCTGAACAAATTGGAACAGGCAATATTGATTTCAAGAAAGCACAGGTTACAACCGATCTACTTGCCGAACAGAAGAAGAATAATGGAGATGTAGGCTCACTCATCCAATGGAATAAGTCAGAGCGTCAAGCCTTCCTTAACAGATACCATGATGCTACTCCTACGAAGCAGAAAGCAATGCTTATAGACCTCACTAAGATGGCAGGAACAAATAGAAATGCAATGCAAGAATACTTCACCATGTTAGCAGGGGAGCAGAACTCATACGATTATATGGGTATCGCAAAACTTGCCAAGATGGGTATTCACTTAACAGGAACAAGTATTCAAGCAGCAGATGTAGCTCTAGAAGGTAAGCAATTAATCAATCAACGACAAGATAAACTATTTGCTAAACAAGATGCTTTCAATCTACAGATCCAATCTGAATTTGGTAATGCAGTAGGTGTAGGTACGAATGAACATCGAGCATTTCAGAATATGGCTTACTCAATCTATGTAGGATTAGCTAAACGTGAAGGCGGTATTAAAACAGACGATAAAGGTAATCCAATCATTGATAAGGAATTAGCTAAACGCTCTTTTGATATTGCTACAGGCGGCACTTATAAACAGAAGCTAGGTAAGAATACTAATACCATCTTCATGCCTTACGGCTTCACACAAAACAGCTTTGAAGACGCTATAGATAACCATTTTAGAACTCAGTATCGAAAAGATACAGGCTTCCTTCCTCCTAACGGTAACATCTTAAAAGAGTATGTAGTACTTCCTGTGAAGGGTCATAACAATTGGTATCAGTTTGTCGGGCATGATGGCAAGTTAATGAATAATCCTAAAACAGCACAGCCTTATGTAATCAGAATATCTAAATAACAAGGAAAATATGAGTAACTTTTTAAGCGAATTTATAACAGATCAAGACAAAGAATTTGATGTAACAACAACTACAGCGCCTAAAAAATATAAACGTGGAACACTATCAGACATTGCAACAGGAGCAGTATCAGGTACAGCTAAAGGTGTTGTATCTGTTTCTAATGCTGTTAGCCGTTTTGTTGAAGGTGATGAAGTTGCTGATAGACGTATGGCTCAATCTAATGAAGTTCTTACTCCATTACATCAAGGTACAGCAGGACACATTGCTTCAGGTATTACTGAAGTTGTATCAGCAGGAGCTGTAGGCGTACCACTAGGTCCTTATGGTATGGCTGCTACTGTAGGTTTAGGTACAAGAGCAACTGAACATACCAAACTTACACAGCAACTAGGCGTAGATCAGGACACAGCAGATGTAGCATCTAATATTTATGGTACTACAAACGCTGCTTTAGCATTTTTACCTGTATCGAATGTATTTAAAAAATCTCTATTAGCTGACTATGGCGCTTTAGTCGTTGCTCCTACAGCAGTAGGTCAAGGTTTAACGTATGCAGAAGGTGCATATCTGGAAGGCAAGGGATACGAGAAGCAAGGTCAACAATACAAAGACATGGCTACAGATCCTACGGCTATCCTAATGAACTTAGGGATTGGATCTACCTTCTTTGCAGCAGGACGTTATATGAATGCTAAAGGAAATGCAGATCTGCCTGAATCCCAAGTACATCAAGCTGAAGCAGACTTCAATACAACAGTTGAACAAGCTCAAGCCGATGCAGATATTTCGAGTATCCCTAATGTGGCAGAGACAGTAGCAGATCTGAAACAACATGAAGTCAATTTGAATCAAGCCATTGATCAAGTAATGAAGGGAGAGAAAGTTAATATCTCTGAAGCTACAGGTGGCAAGCTCAAGACACTAGATGATGTTAAAAAGCATATTCAAGCCAATCAGAATCAACAGCCTACTAACATTTCATCAAAACTAGCTTCTAATAAAATAAACAATAGCTCTATTAATACACCTATTGAGTTAGATATTAAAGCTCCTGTAGCTCCTAAAAAGGCTCAATTAGTTAAAGATACATACCAACTTGCACAAACAGCAGGATTTACTCCTGCACAGGCAAGAGCATTAGTTGGTGAAGTTGGACGAGAAAACGGATTCAACCCTAATACAATGTTTGGCTTCCATACTGATCAAGCGAACAGTAAAAAGAATGGTGGTATTTTTAGTTGGCAAGGTACTAGAGCTACAGCCTTAGAAGCTCACATGAGATCTAAAGGTTTAGTAAAGGCTAATGGAACATTTAAACAGACCAATGAATCCTTACAAGCTCAGTTTGAGTTTTTAAGAAAAGAAATAGAAGCTAATCCTAAATGGAAGGCTCAATTCTTAGATAAGAAGAACATTACCAATAATGAAGCGAGATCTGCTTTAGGTGGTAAAGGTACAATTATTGGATGGGCTAGAGGGCAGAACACGTTATCTAGTGGTAAAGCTTTTGATTGGAAATCCCATGAAGCGACAGCTAATAACTATTCAAATATGGTGGATGGTCAACCTACCTTACCTCATGTTTTTGAATCTGTAACAGAATCAAGTGTAGCTGAACAAGCTCCTATTAAACCTGAATCAAGTTATGAAGGCACAATAGACCGATTAGATTTAGATAACCTTCCATATATAGATGACTTATTTATCAGTCCACATGATTTGAATACTTTCCAACATCGAAGTATGGACCATGAAGTAGTCGGGGATCTGACAACTGAACAGCTAGACCTTCCAAATATGGTATTGGATGAACATGGCAACTTAGTACCTGAATCAGATATAGATGTACCTACACAAGTCCATACCAAAGCAGATGATGACCTACACAAATTTTTAGATGGCTTATTAGAGACGATTGCTGAGTCTGAGAAAACAAATGTTCCGCATACAGCGAAAGGTATAAGAGTCAAAGAAGACTTAATAAACCCGAACAAGGAGTTTAAGCATGACGACAGCATTGCAGTTGAATGGAAAGAACGTCAACGCTATGAAGATGGTAAATATCACAAAGAATTGAGCCGATCTTATAAAGATAAAGAAGGAAATACAGTTCAAGAGCTGAAATATAGGGGCACGACATTGTCCCGTGTGGTTACTCATGACGGAAAAACTGATTTCATTCACGTAGGACGTTCAAATAAGTCTGATTTGACGAACCATAAAGGTAATAAAGAGCTAGAAACAGCCTTAGATCGTATTTTTGATGAAGGTCGAGCTTTTGGATACCTATCTCAGATCCCAAAAGGGCAGCAAACCATAGACAAACTTATTGCTAATTCTGACCTAGTAATCTCATCTAAAAAAACAGGTGAAGATCTAACAGCTACCCAGTGGAAAGAAAAGCTAATCCGTGAACAAGACAACATAACAATGATGGCTAAAGCAATGAGTACCTTAGCCAAATGTGCATTAAAACAAGCACCATAATAATAAGAGTAATGAATGAAGAGTGAATGTAGAACAGCCGTAGAAGGTGTATTAGGACGAAAACTATCTGATAAAGAAGCAGATCTATTAGAACAACAATTTATCAAAGCAAGTCGTGAACTTCCTGCCGAAGACATTAAAGCCTGGAAGAGTATGACAGACGAAGAACGTGCTGAAGCAATTGCAGATCGAGCAATCAAGAACTATACCGATCAGCATATTAAAGAAGTAACCAATCTTGTTAATGATTTAGAGATCCGTGAACAATTGGTCCATGAACTGACTTCTCATTCAAAGCTTAATCCATTAGAAAGTTTGAACAGAAAAATCGTTATGCATACTGATCAATCAGGTATCCAATCCGTTGAACACAATATTCAAGCAATAGAAGTTCGTTATATGGGTGCTTTAGCAGATGTATTTACTAAAACTCAAAAAGGCTTAGGCTATCTAATAGATGCAGATAAAGTAAAACTTTTAGTTAAAGAGATCTTTGGCAAGCCTTCAGGTGACGCTGAAATAGCAGGACTAGCTAAGTCAGTACAGGACACATTAGAACAGCTCAGACTTCACTATAACCGTTATGGCGGTGATATTAAGAAGCTTGCTAACTATGGTATTCCTCAATCACACAGCCATTACAAAGTCATTCAGGCAGGACAGGAAGCGTGGGTTAAGTACACATTACCTTTAACTGATAGATCCAAGTATAGAAAAGAAGATGGATCATTAATGAGTGAAGCGGAGGTAGCAAATGTCTTAAAAGCTGTCTATCACACCATTGCATCAGAAGGACATAACAAAGCTTCAGTACAGGCTCATGCTGTTCAATCAGAATCAGATCTACCTGTAGGTATGAACATGCAAGCTCTTCACCAACATCATCGTGAGGTCCATTTTAAAGATGCGGATGCATGGGTGAAGTACCAAGAAGACTTTGGAGAGGTTAATTTCCATGATCTGTTATCTAACCATGTAAGACGTATGGCAACAGAAATTGGACTCATGCAGACGTTTGGTAGCAATCCTGAAAAATTAGTCAAACAACTAGGACATGATCTGCTTAATCAGATGATGCAAGATCCAAAGTACGTTAAAGAACATCGTAAGATTCAAAAGCAAGCAGCTCTTATAAACAAGCATTATGATGAACTGGCAGGACAAGCTCTTCCAATCGACAGCAACTTAGCTCAAGTAGGCGGTATGCTCAGATCATGGACCGTTGCTACTAAGATGGGTAGTGCTTTTATTACAGCCTTCTCAGATCAGGCAACTATGAAATTAGCTTCAGAAATGCATGGAATGGCTTATTCAAAAGTATTCGGTAAACATCTCAAACAGTTTGCCAATAAAGAAGACAGAGACTTTGCTATCTCTATCGGACTCGGTGTAAGGGAGATGACCAATGCCCTTGTGCGCTTCGGTGATGACGATTTAGCATCAGCATCAACTAAACTAGCTAAAGCCAATACCAATACAAGAAAGATTGCGAATGCAGTTATCAGATCTTCAGGCTTAAACCATATTACAGCTTCAGCTAAACGTGCCTTTGGTGTATCCCTTATGCATCATGTATCTAATCTGAACTCAGCTAAGAGATGGGCTGAACTTGGTCCTAAAGATAAGAAGATGCTTGAAGGTGGTGGTATCACTGAACATGAATGGAATGCTCTTCAACTTGTTACTAGAACTGAAGCTCCAACAGGTGAGAAGCTTATAACCAATCAAGACATATTTAAGATGTCAGATGATGCAATCCTGGACTACTACAACTTTGATAAGACAGGTTATACAGCTCAAGATTTAGCTGATCATGCTTTTAAATTAAAAGAACAATTAGCCAATAAGTATATGAATAACATCTATACAGAAACGAATGCTGCTGTACTTGAAGTTGGAGCAAGGGAATCCGCTTTCATGGGCTTAGGTCGTGAACGTGGAACAGTAACCAATGAACTTACTCGCTTCTTTTGGCAATTTAAACAATTTCCGCTTGCTATGATCATGCGTCAATGGACTAGAGGTATGGCTCAAGGTACACCACAAGAAAAGTTTGTATATTTTGCTAAGTTATTTGCTTATACAACAGTAATGGGGGGACTTGTTGCTCAGATTCAAAACCTGACACAAGGTAAAGATTTAGATGATCCAACAACATTAGACTTCTATATGAAAGCTATTGTGAAAGGAGGTAGTGCAAGTTTTGCTGCTGATGCTTTGAGCGCAACAGCGGATCCAACAGAGCGTAGTATTAAAGACTTTATTATACCTGCTGCGATTAAAGATGTAATGTCAGTTGGAACAATGGTATCAGGAGCAGGAACAGCTTACTTATCAGAACGAGATTCAAGCTATGGAGCTGAAGCTGTAAACGTCATTAAGAACAACATTCCATTTCAGAACGTATGGTATTCGAGACTAGTATTTGATCGTCTAGTAATAGCAGAAATGCAGGAACTATTTGATGAGGGATACAGAGAACGTAAACAGCGTAGACAAGAATCTAACTACAATATGAGCTATTGGTGGGATTTGGATTCTGAAGAGGTACGAGTACCTGATATTAATTAGAATAGGCATAATGTTTCAAAATTTCATTAAAATATGTATATGACTATTATTTATACATAAAATATGTGATACTTATTGCTTTATTTAAGGGGTAAAACAATGAATCGTATTCTATTAGCAGCTATTCTTTCAACTTCAAGCTTTGCTTATGCAGATAGTGGGCTTTACACATCATTGAAAGCAGGTGTTAGCGACACAAAATTTGAAGACTATAAATTGGATCTTGCTGATGGTAATGATAGTCTAGTCTTTAAACATAAAGATGCAGATGAAACTATTTACCCAAATATTTCAGCTGCTATCGGTTTTGATTTTAGTAAGGTAAGCAAAGTAAATGCACGTGCTGAACTAGAATATACATATAAAGATAAAGCTACATTTGCACCAAATATCAGCTCAGCTATTTTTAATGGTGTAGAAGTGCAAGCTCCTGAAGGTTTTCCTAGTTTTTTAGTAAATGAACTTAGAACTCAGTCTTTGATGCTAAATGGTTATTACGATTTTAAAAACAAATCTAAATTCACACCATATTTAAGCGCTGGTGTAGGTGTAAGCCGTATTGAAAATAAGGTTTCAATTAACCCTGAATTTTTTGGTGACTCTGAGAATATTACTACAGATACAAATAATAACTTCACTTGGACAGCAGGTGCAGGCATAGCTTACAAAGTAACTGAAAATGTGGCTCTTGATTTAGCGTATCGCTATGTTGATGCTGGGGAGACAGATGTAAGCCAATCTTTTGAAGGTATTAAGTTAAAAAATACAGCAGATTTAGTATCACATGATTATTCTTTAGGTGTTCGTTACAACTTCTAATACCCAAGAATAAAGAGGAGGGAATAATCCCTCCTTTTAAACAATACAAATAATACAGCTATTAATAGAACTATTAAAATAAGAAAAACAATGAGCAAAATTGAAGAATATAAAAGTGAGCTAGTCCGTATTCAGGAGATAGCAATACTAGACACTATTGATCTAGTTGAACGTGGTAACAGTGAAGATAAAGAAACAAAAATTGGGCGTGGAAATGCAGCATGGATTTACAAGAGTGCTAACCAAACTTTAGCTATAGCAGCACGTATCGAACAACTAATCGAAGCACGTAACAAGACACAAGCAATAACAACAACAGAAGACGAAGAAAAAC
>ERZ650302.1044-NODE-1044-length-15640-cov-22.035547_pt1 | contig 15640 bp, 17 predicted proteins | sample MGYA00376238_ERZ650302 | MGnify/ENA primary metagenome ERZ650302 (study PRJEB26733, sample SAMN07839298) | wastewater metagenome | biome: urban; feature: wastewater treatment plant; material: waste water | place: USA: North Carolina | collected 2016-04-28 ... | reverse complement strand
TTTTCTCTCCCCAATAATAACCGAAAGATCTTGCGATAGATTCTAGGTAAGATTTATTGTCTGCCATATCATTATAATCTGGGAAAGTACGCTGTGCAGCAATGTAGGTAAGGGCTAAGATAGAACCCCATTCATTCATACAATCTTTTTCCCAAGCTGTTTTCATTACTTTGTGGAAAGAAACGGCAGATACATCCCAACCTTTTTCTAACCAATCATAATTAATATCTGTATAATGTTTTCCTTTTCTAACGTTTACAGACATCCCGATAGAATGTAAGATAAAATCAATTTTTCCGAATTTTGCGATAGCTGCATCAAAAAGATTTCCTAGATCTTCGGTAGAAGTAGCGTCTGCGCCAATTACTTCTGAACCCGTTTTTTCTGCTAAAGCGTTTATTTCGCCCATTCTCATAGCGATAGGAGCGTTTGAAAGGATAAATTCTGCACCTTCTTCGTGGCAACGTTCTGCTACTTTCCAAGCGATAGATTGGTCATTAAGTGCACCGAAAATAATTCCTTTTTTACCTTTAAGTAATCCGTACATAATAATTTAATTTTGGCAAATTTAAAATAATTATTGTTTACAGCATAAAAAAAGAACCGATTTCTCGGTTCTTGCAAACAAAAATTTGATTTTATGAATAACTATTATTAGGATGGTGTACAAAAATTTGTACTTTTAACGAATACAAATTTAGCAGATGAATTGCAAAGAAAATGTTAAGCAATTCATAAAGTTTTATTAAAGTTTAATAACCTTATATTCAATTAATTAAAAGTGATAATTAAAGTTAAAAATAAAATGGAAAAAATAAGATGTGCATGGTGCGGAACAGATGAACTTTATCAAAAATATCACGATGAAGAATGGGGAAAACCAGTATATGATGACGAAACAATTTTTGAGTTTTTGGTTTTAGAGAGTTTTCAGGCAGGACTGAGTTGGATTACAATTCTCCGAAAGCGTGAGAATTTTCGAAAAGCGTTTGATAATTTTGACTATCAAAAAATAGCCAATTATCCCGATGAAAAAGTAGAAGAACTGATGCAAGATGCAGGAATTATAAGAAACCGACTAAAAATATTGGCAACTATTTCTAATGCACAAAAATTTATAGAAACTCAGAAAGAATTTGGAAGTTTTTCTAAATATATTTGGGGTTTTATAGGTGGAAAACCCATAATAAACTTGCCAAAAACATTAAAAGATGTACCAGCTACTACAGAAATATCAGATAAATTAGCAAAAGACCTCAAAAAGAGAGGTTTTAAGTTTTTGGGTTCTACGGTAGTTTATGCACATATGCAAGCAACAGGTTTGGTAGATGATCACGTTACGGAATGCTGGGTAAAATAATGATAACCCAATATTTTAAAATTAAAAACAATCTAATAAAACTTGATTATGTAGAAAAAAATACTTAATTTGCCTCCATAAACGCAGATGTAACTAAGAAAATTCGGAATTGATGAGGAATTATATATTATTGTTCTTATTATTTGCTTCGTTTGTATTTGGTCAAGAAACAAATTCATTAGTGTTGAAAATTCGTGAAAATCAAGCACTTATGAAAAGTGACATGAGCGAAGGTTTCAAAGAATTATTGGTCTTAGAGAAAATTGCACAAAAGGAAAAAAACATTAAAGCAAATCTTGAAGTTCTAAACAATAAAGCATTCTATTACTTTACGCAAGCCGATTATGATAAAGCCTACCAAATTGCCAAATCATTAGAAAAAGAATCCAATAACATAAATGATAAAAGACTTATTGCTATAGCAATCAATAGGCTGGGTATTACTCTTAATTTTTTAGAATTATATGATGATGCAGAAAAAAAATTGTTTGATGCACAAAAATTTATTTTAAAAAATGAATTTGAAGATAAGAATCTAATATTGGCTAATAATTATCAATTTTTATCTGATTTATATACACATACCGAAAACTATAAAAAAGCAATCTATTACATAAAAAAAGCAATTCCAGAGTATGATAAAATAAAAGATCCTATACAAAAACAAAAACAAAAAATAAAGGGTTATGGCAATATAGGATTGCAATATTTATCAATAGACTTAGATTCTGCCGCATATTATTTTAATAAATCTCTGAGTTTACAAGATACCATTCTAATCAAAAATTATAACGTTTCTAATTATGTAGGACTAGGAGAAGTTTATAATAAAAAAGGTGAGTATAAAAAATCTATAGAATATCTTAAAAAAGCAGAGGAACTTAATCTAAAAGTAGAGGATAGTTATTATATGACGAGTATATATGACCTATTGCAAGATTCTTATAAGAAAATAGGGAATACTAATGAACATAATAAGTATAAAGTACTGTATTTAGAGAATTTACAAAAAGAAAATTCAAAAAAACTTGAAGGTGTAAATGCAATTGTAAAAGAAACTAAAAAAGAATCTCTCTCGGTAAAAAATGCCAATCAAAGAAAAAATTATGTGGTTGCTATTTCTATTTTAATTGCCATATTATCAGTCGGTTTTATGGTTTATTTTGTTAGAAATTTCAAGTATAAGAAATTAGAAAAAGAAGAAATACAAAAAACACTTGTACTGAAAGAAAAGCAATTAGAGAATTTAGAAGGTAAAGTAAGTGATTTATTGCACGAGGTAATAGATTTAGCCAAAGAAAATAGCACCAATTTCTATCCTAGATTTCTAGATTTGTATCCAGATTTTGAAAATAAACTTTTAGAAATTAACCCTAAATTGACCAATTCAGAATTAGAGTTTTGTGCATTTTTAAGGCTTAATTTTTCTTCAAAAGAAATTGCAAATTATACTTTTATATCTGTAAGAACCGTACAAAACAAAAAATACAGATTACGTAATAAGCTAAAAATCCCTAATGAAACGGACACTTATGTCTTTTTTAACAATGTGTAAACAATTTTTAATCTTTTGATTTTTAATTAATTAAATACGAAGAGTAGGTAATGAGTATTTTGTTTTTTGCTACTTGTAACGAAAGTTATCATATTTGCATCATTAAAAGAGCGAAACACAAATGATGAAAATAAAACCAGCTAATAAAATTTGACTGGTTTTATTTTTTTTAATAATAAAATTCATTTTCAATTAAACTAAATGAAAAAGGTGAAAGTAAATATACTTCCACCTTTTTCTTTTTTTATAAATAAATATTATTAATTCAGTATTTATTTAATGACTCTTTCTAAAACCCATTCAATCATCATTTTTTCTGATTGATGATGATCAGCTGCAAATTCACCTCGTCTTCTATTCGCAATCACATTATTAATGGTAATGGCTTTATGCCCCAAAAGTTTTGATAAGCCATAGATAGCAGAAGTTTCCATTTCGAAATTGGTAACTCCTAAATCATTAAGCACTTCTAAAAATTGATCATCTGTAGATTTCAAACGCAATTGTCTGCCTTGTGGAGCATAAAAACCTGGGAAAGTAGCTGTATTTCCTACATATTTGGCATCTTTGAAATATTCGTATTGTGATGCTGTCCACTCAGAAAAATAAAGAAGAGGTTTAATCTTTTCGTAAGGGAATTTTTCTAAGAAATTTTTAGAAAATTCATTTTCAAAATCATAGTCTATATAAAAATGCAATAAACCATCTAAACCTACTACGTTTTCAGAAACTAGCATATTATCTACTTCTACATCAGGATTTACACTTCCACACGTTCCTAATCTGAACAATTGTAAAGCAGTATGTTCTTTTTTGAATTCTTTTTTGTCTAGATCTATATTTACCAGAGCATCTAGCTCATTCATCACAATATCTATATTCTCTGTTCCAATTCCTGTGGACATTACGGTAATTCTCTCACCACGAAGAGTTCCTGTGTGTGTATAGAATTCTCTTTTATTTTTTTTGATTTCAACTTTATCAAAATATTGAGACACTTTCGGTACTCTATCTGGATCACCTACTAGAAGAATTTTTTCTGCAATATCTTCTGGTTTAAGATTCAAATGATAAACGCTTCCATCTTGGTTTAAAACCAATTCTGAAGCAGCAAGTTTATTTAGCATAATTAAATTTTTTTTGTTTGAAATTGTTTTTTTGTTTGAAGTAGTTTGAAATTGTTTATTACGATCAAACCATTTTATCCTCCAACTCTCTTAGTCTTATAGCCCATTTCCTGAAGGATTTTCATAATTTTATCACGATTGTCACCTTGTATTACGATAATTCCATCTTTTTCGCTGCCGCCAATTCCTAGAGTGGTCTTTATTTTCTTAGAAATTTGTTTTAGTTCTTCTTCGCTCCCTTCGAAACCTTCTATTAATGTTACAGGTTTACCATTCCTTCCTTTTTTTTCAAATTTACAGATAAGCGGAGATTTTTGCTCAGATTTTTCTTCTGGCATTTCGAAATCTTGTTCTTCGTGTTCTGGAAAAAGGTTTTTTAATTGATCTCTTAAATCCATTCTATTTTTTTTAAAAAAGGATGGTAAAGTTACAAATTAACTTATAAATGACGAATATTTATTTTAAAATAATTTTTCTGATAAAAATCTCATTGTATATAAACCATTTATCGCATATAAATTTCGTAAATTTGCAGTAATAAAAATTGAATATAATGGCTAAAAAAGCAATTCTAGCGATTCTAGACGGATGGGGTTTGGGGACTAATAATAATGTTTCTGCTATTTATCAGGCGAATACTCCTTTTATGGATTCTTGTATGAAAAATTTTCCTACAACAACCTTAGAAGCTTCTGGTTTGGCAGTAGGTCTTCCAGATGGACAAATGGGAAATTCTGAAGTAGGGCATATGAATCTGGGTGCAGGTAGAGTAGTTTACCAAAATTTAGTAAAACTAAATATGGCTGTAGAAAATGGCAGCCTAGGAAAAGAAAAAGGAATAGTAGCTGCATTTAATTATGCCAAAGAAAATCATAAAAAAATACATTTAATAGGCTTGGTTTCTAATGGTGGAGTACACTCTCATATTAACCACCTAAAAGGTTTGCTTTCTGCGGCTAAAGAAAACGGATTAGACGAAAACGTATTTGTACACGCATTTACAGATGGTAGAGATTGCGATCCTATGTCTGGCAAAGGTTTCATAGAAGAATTACTTAATCATATGAAATCTAGTACAGGTAAATTAGCTTCGGTAGTAGGAAGGTATTTTGCAATGGACAGAGACAAAAGATGGGAAAGAGTAAAACTAGCGTATGATGCTATGGTAAACGGAGTAGGAGAATTGACCAAAAATCCTGTGGAAGCTATAGAAAAATCTTATGAAGAAGGTGTTACAGATGAATTCTTAAAACCAATTATCGTTTCAGAAAACAATCATTTACCAACTGCCAAAATAGAAACTGGTGATGTGGTTTTCTGTTTTAATTTCCGTACAGACAGAGGTAGAGAAATTACAGAAGTTCTTTCTCAACGAGATTTACCAGATTTTGGTATGCACAAGTTAGATTTATATTACGTAACGCTTACCAATTATGATGAAACCTTCAAGAATGTAAATGTAATTTTTGATGAAGAAGTGCTTTCACAAACCATCGGAGAAGTGCTAGAATCTGCTGGTAGAACTCAAATAAGAATAGCTGAAACAGAAAAATATCCTCACGTTACATTTTTCTTCTCTGGTGGTAGAGAAAAAGAATTTGTAGGCGAAAGAAGATTGCTATGCCCAAGTCCGAAAGATGTACCAACTTATGATTTAAAACCAGAAATGTCTGCTTTTGATATCAGAGATGCTATAGTTCCAGAATTAGAAAAAGAATCTGCAGATTTTGTTTGTCTTAATTTTGCCAATGCAGATATGGTAGGACATACTGGTGTTTTCGAGGCAGCTGTTAAAGCTTGCGAAGCAGTAGATAAATGCATAGAAGCGGTAGCAACTACAGCTTACGAACACGGATATGCTGTGTTTATCTTAGCAGATCATGGTAATTCTGATTATATGATTAACCCAGACGGAAGTCCTAATACACAGCATTCTACCAATTTGGTACCTTTGGTAGTAATGGATAAAGACCACACTTGGAATCTAAAACCTGGTAAATTAGGAGATGTAGCACCAACTATCTTAAAAGTAATGGGTGTAGAAATTCCTGAAATTATGACTGGAAACGTATTGGTATCTTAAAATTACTAATTTTTATTGATAATAAAAAATAATCGTATTTTTAGGTTATTAAACAAAAAATATTTACCTTTAGCCAACATAATCATCATTATGTTGGCTATTTTTTTTAATATTATCAAATCTAGAAGACTGAAAATATTAGTCAGCATTATCCTATTATTTTATTTTAATCTCACTTTTTCACAAAAAGCATCTATTTTTGAAAACATTACCGAAAGCGAAGGTTTACCAAGCAATTACATTTTTAATGTAGATGAAGACCAAAACCATGTACTCTGGCTAGGAACAGACAAAGGCCTAGTTACCTACCAAGACGGCAAATGGATTTCGCTGGATGTAGATGCTGGATTGCCAGGAAATTACATCAATAAAATGATTGCTGACCGTAAAAACGGTCTGCTTATTTATATTTCAGAAAAAGGTTTGTATTATTTCAATAGCAATACCAAAACTTTAATGAAAAGGTATAAAGAAATAAACGAAAAACAATCTGTAGATTTAAGAAAAGCCAATAAAAATGAGAATTATATCATCATAAAAACCATAAATTTTAATAATGATAAGAGTATTTATTACGCTTTTGACAGAAGAAATATCTACCAATTATTAAAAGTAAATATTACCAAGATAGGTAATGAAAATTTTTTAAAATTAGAAAATGGGAATATAATTTCTGATGCCAAAGTTTTTGAAAAAAACAATGAGTTTGTCTTCCAAAATTTCACTTTTGAGCAAAATCCTTTTGGGATTATCAGAAAAGAAAATAATAAAATTATAGACACCATTACAGAAGAAAATGGTCTTGTAAGTAATTATGTAAGCCAAATTCTAAGAAGAGATAATGGAGATGTTTTTATCACAACTCTAGGAGGTGGAATTTCTGTACTTAAAAAAAATAATCCCAAAATTTCTTATCTCAACAAAACCATCAGTGTGCGAGATATAATTTATAACCAAGGTAAAAAATATATACTTGCAGACGGATATTTGTACATTCTAAATAAAAAATCTATTCAGGGTAAATATTTTTTAAGAAAAGATGCGCTTAGCTTTTTCGTTTCGGGTAATGAACTTATTTTAGGTAGTTTTGAAGGTTTGCATTTCTATTCATTAGAACCCAAGTTAAGATTAATAAAGACTTATCCTATTACTACAGGAATTTCAAAAATTTTAAAAATAAATGATAAAATAGTAATTTCTACTTACGGAAACGGAATCCAAGTAATGGAAAATAATACCGTAAAAACCTTTGAAAATAAATATTTCAATAATATTGAAAATATGTTCAAAACAAAAAACGGATATGCTATTACATCTTATGAACATGGGATTTGTTTGCTAGATGAAAAATTCAGAGTAACTAATCATTTTGATAAAGATAATGGTTTAGAAAGTAATTTTGTTACGTATGCATTTTCTGATAATGATTCTATATATATTGGCACCAAAAAAGGAGTAACCGTCTATCATAATAAAAAGCCTGTTTTAAATTTCAATTCTAAAAATGGCTTTGGAGGAAATCTGGTAAGAGAGATTTTCCGAGATAAAAAAAATACAATTTGGATACTTACAGACAAGCTTTTATACAAAAAATCTTATAATTCTTTTAAACCATTAGGCTCTCTTAGATTAACCGAAGATAATAAAGATAGAGTATTAGAAGGTGCATATTCTGATACAGAAAACGAATTATTAATTGTTTCTAAAAATAAATTTTCTGTTTTTAATATAGACAAGGTAGTACCTAATAAAAATGCCTATCCAGTACATTTAGAAAAAGTAACTTCTAATGGTGAATTGGTAGATTATAATAAAAAAATTCAGTTTAGTGATAGAGACAAAGATATTTATTTTATCTTTAAATCTGTTGATAAAGAGATACTTACACAGTCTAAATTATATTATAAAATTAATAAAGATGCTTGGAAACCATTTTCACAACCAAGGTCGCTTAAATTTTATAATTTAGAAAGAGGAAGTTACATTTTATCCGTAAAAGTTATAAACGAAGATGGCTACGAAAGATTTCTAGAAAAGCCAATAAAATTCTATGTTACAGGGCCATTTTACATAAGATGGTGGTTTATTATATTATCAGTATTATTCGCAAGTTTTTTAATCTACAGTTACATAAACGAAAGCAATAAAAGAAAATACGTAAAAAGATTAAATGAACTGAGAATAAAACATCAGATAGAGAACGAAAGAAAAAGAATAGGACGAGATTTACACGATAATATAGGCGCCTATGTTACCAGTCTAATTTCTAAAATAGACTTATTTAAAAATTCTACTGTTATTAAAGAATCTGAAGTAAACTTTGACGATCTAAGGCTAGATGCAGAGCATATTTTAGCACTTCTCAGACAGACGATATTTGTACTAGCAAATAAAGAAACCAATATTATTGCTCTTTATGACAATTTTAAAAGTTATGCTCTTAAATTTTTGCATACAGATAACATCAAGATGATTTTCGAAGAAAACATAGAAAATAATAGAAAAATAGATCCTACCACTAGTAGCGGAATTTTTAGAATTATGCAAGAAGCATTGCAAAACATCCATAAGCACGCTCATGCCACTAAAGTAGAAGTAAATATAATATCTAAACAAAAAATAGTAATCTTGATAAAAGATAACGGAAAAGGATTTGACCAAGAAGACCTAAAAGCAGGGTACGGACTTAAAAACATGAAAGAAAGAGCAATGGAAATAGGATTTAAGTTTAATGTATATTCTGATATTACAGGAACAACCATAGAATTATTAGAAACCTAAAATACGTAGTTTGTTGTATTGATGGATATATTTTTTACAATTAATTTTATGAAATAATATAATTAGCATGATTAATGTCGCAATAGTAGATGATAACCAGATAAATAGAAAGACCATAAAAGACAAACTTTCTCCATATAAAGACATTAATTTAATGTTTGAAGCTACCAATGGAGAAGAGTTTTTTGAAAAACTTAAATTTTTAAAAAAAGAAAATTATCCTCAGGTAGTATTAATGGATATAGAAATGCCAGTTCTAGATGGCATAGCTGCTATTGCTTCAGGTTCTATTAAATATCCTGAAATTAAATATATTGTACTCACCATTTATGCTGATGATGATAAAATTTTCGAAGCTATAAAAGCTGGTGCAAGTGGTTATTTACTCAAAGAAGATAGAGCAGTAAATATCGTAGAAGCCATTTCTAATGTGGTAGAATTTGACGGAATTCCTATGAGCCCTGCAATTGCAAGAAGAGCAATGGATTTACTGAGAGATGCGCCAAAACCAATAGCTTCTACACAAAATGCAGTAGTTGACAATCAATTAAGCGATAGAGAAATGGAGATTTTAAAAGAAGTAGTAAAAGGTTACAACCACCACGAAATAGCCGAAAAGCTTTTTATAAGCCCCAATACGGTGAGAACTCACGTTAATAATATTTACAAAAAACTACACCTTAATTCCAGAAGTCAGATTATGAATTTGGCTTACAAAAACAAATGGATTTAATATTTTAATTCTTTCATTTTCAAAAAATTATATAAAATCGTATTACAATAAATACGATTTTTTTCGTATAAATAAATTCAAGAAAAATCACCAGATTTACATAAAATATCAATTCATTTTATGAAAACAAGTTTTATTTATTTTCTTTTGTTTTTTCTAAATATTTCAGCACAAGAAAGTCAAAATTCCCTTTGGAATCCTTATGATATGCAATTTACCAGAGACAATAGATACTTGGTGGTCAGTTCGCCAAATGATTCTAAAATTTGGAATTTACAAACCAAGGATTGCATTAATGTAACCCCAAATTTCTACAAAGAAACTACTTCCAACAATAATTCTTGGGCATATTTGCAAGATGAAAACTCGTTTTTCTTTCATCAAACTGTTTTAGGAGACGAAATTTATAAAATAAAATCCCGACGGAAAATCCAGAACTACACTCGGTTCTTTAAACGGTGGAAAATATCAAGGCTACACTTTTGATTTTCCTTCCACCTATTTTTTAACTTCAGATATTTTGATTTGTATTCGCAGTGAGCCAAGTGAAATTCCCTATATTTCTGTAGAAAAAGTAGGCGAGAAAAAACCGTTATTTACCTCAAAAATCCAAGGTTATAATACTTATAATAAAGCAAATATGAATTTTCATATTTTGAAAGGCGATAACAATATTTACTATCTTTTGTCCTTCAGAACTTCCCCGAAAAATTCTAAAAACGGAGAAGGAATTGTTACCGAAATTAATTTAAATACCAAAAAAACGAAAGAAGAAGTGGTTGCTAGAATTTGGTATGCCATAATTGATAAAAATAACGACCATTACGGAATGGGAATGAAACTTACCACAGAATCTTGCGGAAATATTTCTGGAACTTTCAACTACATGTAGTCTTCTTCAGGAATGGACCATTATCATTGGCATGACGCGATATATCAAATTTCAGGAAAATTCATCAGCGATAATAAATTTACCATTAAAGTTGATAGCGTTACTTTTTCTCACGAATATTTTGATGGAAAATACATAATTCCTCAAACATTAACTTTCCAAATCTACCTTGATCCTAATACCAATTTATACAGAATTTACTGCGAAGAATGGGCTGGTTATTTCGAAGAAGGTTATGTTGACAGTCATTATATTTAAAAATAAATTATTATGAAAACAAACTCTAAAATCAAGCTCTTTTTCGCGTTGATTACTTTATTATCTTTTGTTAATCTAAATGCTCAAAACTTAATAAAAGCTGCAGAAGTTACTCCTGCTTATCTCAAAATTATTTGTGCTACAAACGGAATTACCGTTTCAGAAATGAAAGATAATTTTATTAAAATTAATAATGGAATAGATATGTATTTAGACATTGATGAGAAAAATGAATACATCATTTTAAATAATAACTATTCATTATCAGACAAAGCAACACCTGCAAAAGCATTAGAACTTGTAAATAAGATTAATTCAGAGGTAGTTTTTATTTCTGCAAGATATCATCAAAAAGAAAATACCATAGAATATCGATACTATTTTTGGATTAAAGATGGGTTTTCTGATCAATCATTAATCAGTGCGCTTGATATTTATAAAGAAGCATTTAGTTTTTCTTTAGATAAAGACACAGAAAAGTTAATAAAATAATTTTAATCAAAATTATGACAAAGTGATTGTAAAGGCACAGTCACTTTTTTTATTTCACTATATTTGCAAAAATTAATACTCGCAAATGATTAGTAATAAGAAATTAGCAATAGATTTTGATGGTACCATAGTAGAAGACGCATATCCATCTATAGGAAAACCAAAAACGTTTGCTTTTGAAACCCTCAAAAAACTACAATCCGAAGGTTATAGATTAATTTTATGGACCTACAGAAGCGGTAAAACTCTAGATGATGCGGTAGAATTTTGCAAAAAAAACGGAGTAGAATTTTATGCTGTTAACTCTAGTTTTGAAGGAGAAGTTTTTGACCACGAAACTCAATCCAGAAAAATAGATGCAGATCTTTTTGTAGATGACAGAAATCTTGGCGGTTTCCCAGGTTGGGGAGAGGTTTACGAAATCATAAAACAAAAAATAGAATTTGGAATTACCAACGGAGAAGTTCAGGCATATTCTAAATTGAAAAAAGAAAAAAAGAAAGGATTATTTTGGTAACAAGACAAAAGATAAAAGTCAAAAAAAAAAGTATTAAGATTTAATATTTATGAAACAAAATGACTTACTTCAAAGAACTTTCAAATTTGGAATTGATACAATTAAATTTTCTAGAAATTTACCAAATTATCCTGAATATAGACTTGTAAGATACCAACTTTTAAAAGCTTGCACTTCTATTGGTGCTAATTATGAAGAGTCACAAGCTGGTTCTTCAAAAAAAGATTTTAGAAATAAAGTTAGAATATCTCTTCGCGAAGCCAGAGAATCTAACTATTGGTTAAGAATAGTTTATGCTTTAGAAGATATTGAATCGGATGATTTGAAAAGATTGTTGCAAGAAAGTGTAGAATTAAAAAATATTTTAGGAGCAATTTTAAAAAATTCTGGAGACAACGATAATAAAGATTAGAAGAATTATAAATATTTTAATCGAAAACAGATATTAGTAAAATTTCATTTAAAAAACATTAGATTAAAAAATTCAAAAAAAATCAATATTTATAGTTTTCTTTAAACTTTAATCTTTTGCCTTTTTTCTTGTATATTAATAAATATGATAATACTTAAAACACTCGAAGAACTCCATTTAATGAGAGAATCTGCCCAATTGGTTTCTAAAACCTTGGGTATGATTGCCAAAGAAATAAAACCAGGCGTTACTACATTATATCTAGATAAATTAGCCCACGATTTTATAAAAGATCACGGTGGTTATCCTGCATTTTTGGGCATGTACGGTTTCCCGAATTCGCTTTGTATTTCTCCCAATGAAGAAGTAGTACACGGAATTCCGAATGATAAACCTCTGAAAGAAGGTGATGTACTTTCGGTAGATTGTGGCGTTTATATGAATGATTTCTACGGAGACCACGCTTATTCTTTTGAGGTAGGAGAAGTAGCACCAGAAACCAAAAAGTTATTAAAAATTACCAAAGAATCTCTTTATAAAGGCATCGAACAATGTGTACGTGGTAAAAGAGTAGGAGATATCTCTTTCGCTATTCAAAATTATTGCGAAAAAGAAGGCTATGGCGTAGTAAGAGAATTGGTAGGGCACGGTTTAGGAAGAACCATGCACGAAGATCCTCAAGTTCCTAATTATGGTAGAAAAGGCAGCGGAAAAGTCCTAAAAGACGGTATCGTTCTCGCTATAGAACCAATGATTAATTTAGGAACCGAAAAAGTAAAATTCCATAAAGATGGTTGGACGGTTACTACGCTAGACAATAAACCTTCTGCACATTTTGAGCACGATGTAACTATTATCAACGGAAAACCGGTTTTGCTTTCTACCTTCAAATATATTTACGAAGCTTTAGGAATCAAGAGTGACGAAGAAGCTCCGTTTACGATGGATTTTTAGATTTTTCTGCCACAAATTTTAAAATAATTATTCGTGTATTCGTGGCAAAAAATATACAATCAACTAAATGAAAAGAATCGCCTCTTTTTTACTCAATAAAATACCAAGACCAATGCTTATTAACCTAAGCATTTTTCTTCGTCCACTCATTTATTTATTTTTTAAAGGAAACAATTTCACAGATCCAATTGATGGTAAATCTTACCGAAAATTTCTTCCATACGGTTACGGAAAGCAGCGTGAAAATGCACTTTCACCAGGAACTTTAAGTTTGGAACGTCACCGTCAAATGTGGCTTTATCTTCAAAACGAAACCGATTTTTTCACCAAAAATTACAAAGTTCTACACATTGCTCCAGAACAAGAATTTTTGAGAAAATTCAAAAAAATGAAAAATCTAGATTATACTTCTGCTGATTTATTTTCACCAATTGTAGATGTAAAAGCAGATATTCTGGATTTACCTTTTGAAGATGAAAGTTTTGATGTTATTTTCTGTAATCACGTTTTAGAGCATATAGAAGACGATAGAAAAGCGATGAGCGAATTGTATAGAGTGATGAAAAAAGGAGGTTGGGGAATATTACAAGTTCCTATGAAGAATTCTTTAGAAAAAACCTACGAAGATTTCACGATTACAGACCCAAAAGAAAGACAAAAACATTTCGGACAATACGATCACGTTCGTTGGTACGGAATGGATTATTTTGATCGACTAAAATCTGTTGGTTTCGATGCGGAAGCAAATTTCTATTCTCAAAAATTTAGTGATGCAGACATCAAAAAATTTGGCTTAAATAGAAATGAAATTTTGCCAATTGTGAGAAAGTAATTTCAAAATACTTGATATCCCTTCAGGATGATAAATTTTGCGTTTTCATTATTTCCCAATTCTATTTTGTGTACCTTTGCAAAAAGAATATTTTTAGTCTTTTAAATTTTTAATTTTTTAAACAAAACAAATGCACAAAGCAGGATTTGTAAATATTGTAGGGAAACCAAACGCAGGAAAATCTACACTTCTCAATCAATTAATGGGAGAGAAGCTAGCCATTGTTACCCAAAAAGCACAAACCACCAGACATAGAATTTTCGGGATTTATAACGAAGAAGATGTACAAATTGTATTTTCTGATACGCCAGGAGTTCTAGACCCTAAATACGGTTTGCAAGAAAAAATGATGGATTTTGTAAAAGATTCTTTGCAAGATGCAGATGTTTTCCTTTTTATAGTAGATGTTACAGACAAAGATGAGCCTAATGAATTTTTGGTAGATAAACTCAATAAAATCCCAGTTCCTGTACTATTATTGCTCAATAAAATGGATGCTTCTAACCAAGAAGCTCTTATAGAAAAAGTAGAATTTTGGCATAATCTGATTCCAAAAGCAGAGATTTTACCTATTTCAGCTTTAGAAGGCTTCAACACAGATATTATTCTGCCAAAACTGAAGACACTTTTACCAGAAAATCCTCCATATTACGACAAAGACCAGTTTACAGATAAATCTGAACGTTTCTTTGTAAACGAAACCATCAGAGAAAAAATATTGTTGAATTACGACAAAGAAATACCATATTCTGTAGAAGTAGTCACAGAAATTTTCAAAGAAAAAGAAGGCATTATTTTCATAGATTCTATTATCTATGTAGAACGTGACACCCAAAAAGGAATTATTATTGGCAACAAAGGTGATGCCATCAAAAAAGTAGGCACCGAAGCTAGAATAGATTTAGAAAAATTCTTTTCAAAGAAAATTCATCTCAATCTTTTTGTAAAAGTAAAAAAAGACTGGCGAAAGAATGAAAGAGACCTCAAAAATTTCGGATACAGATAAAACAGAGACTCAACCAATTATGGTTGAGTTTTTTCATTCATAATAAAAAATATTATCTCTATTTGAGAAATTAACCTCAAAAATTATTAAATTTTGAAAAACATTTGCTATTTTTGAATGTCTAAAATTTTAAAATGAAGAATCTTAATACAACAGGTTATAACAAAACACTGTTAGATTGGGCATTATTAGCTCTTCGTATTTTTGTGGGTGTAGGTATGCTTACACACGGATTTCCAAAACTAATGATGCTACTTTCTGGGAAAATAGAATTTATAAATTTCTTCGGAATAGGAGAAAAAACCTCATTAATTTTAGCAGTTTTTGCAGAAGTTCTTTGCTCATTATTTGTTTTAATGGGGCTTTTTACCAGATTTACTGTTTTTCCATTAATTATTACAATGCTGGTTGCGGTTTTTGTTGTACACAATAATGATCCTTTCGCCAAGCAAGAAATGGCACTACTTTACCTATTTCATTATCTATTAATTTTTGTAGCAGGACCCGGCAACATTTCAATAGACAGAATGATTAGTAGAAAATAAATAGAAGACGCTTTTGTGCGTCTTTTTTTTGAATTTCATGGCGCTTTAACACGCTGTCCGCTGTATCTTTTTCTTTCCAAAGCATTCCCAAAG
>ERZ650302.1043-NODE-1043-length-15651-cov-29.845153_pt1 | contig 15651 bp, 17 predicted proteins | sample MGYA00376238_ERZ650302 | MGnify/ENA primary metagenome ERZ650302 (study PRJEB26733, sample SAMN07839298) | wastewater metagenome | biome: urban; feature: wastewater treatment plant; material: waste water | place: USA: North Carolina | collected 2016-04-28 ... | reverse complement strand
TTTTTAGAAGAGCTAATGATACGTTGTGCTAATGTTGCTAAGTCTTTGGTGCTTAATTTTTGTAATGTAATTTTCATTGATTATCATTTTTTATATTACTAAGGTAAAGATAAACAAAAAATTTTTACTTTTAGTACAACTCATTTGATTTTAACTCTCCCAAAACTTATGGAAGGTTTAATCACTTCCGCTAGAGCAAAAGTAATTTTACTTTTAGCATAATTTATTTGATTTTAACTCTCCCAAAACTTATGGAAGGTTTAAACGCTTCCGCTAGAGCAAAAGTAATTTTGGATTTATTATCAGTGTAATGAAATCTACGAAAAATAAGTTTACACACCGTTTGTCTTGTGGTAAGCAACTCTATTTTTTCTCTAGCATTTCTTTTAGAAGCGCAATTTGCTCATCCTTGGCTTTTAGTAATTCTTGGTAAACCTCCTTGTTTTCTTGGTAAAAGTTGTCTATTTTTTGTTGATACACAGCTTCATTATCATGATTATGCTGATTAAGAATATCTTTTTGTAATTCTAAAAAATCAGTAAAAGGAGTTTCCAAAATTTCTGCAATTTTAAATAATCGTTCTAAACTCAATTTTGTCTCTCCTGTTTCTATTTTTCTATAACCTGCTGGAGTAATATGTAACTCATCAGCCATGTTTTCATAAGTATAACCCTTTCGATTTCGTTGCTGTGCTATTTTTTCAATCACTTTTTCTATTTCCATAACGTAAAATTTAACCAAAAGTAAAAATAAAATTACTAAAAGTAAAATAATTTCATTAAAAGTTGTTGTTTTTCTAAAATTTTCTTTTCTACTTTGTCTCAACAAAAACTAATGCGCAAAAAGTTTTTAGTGAAACTAAAATATTTACTAATTTTAAAAATCAAAAAGATGAAAAATTTACAAGAAATGTCTCTAGAAGAGATGAGACAAACTGAAGGAGGTAATTTAGGTCTTGCAATTGTACTAATAATTATTGTAGCCTATTATATGACACGTGAAAATGATAGAGACAAATAATTTACATGATTTGAAATTGACCTTTAATTCTTTTAAAGGTCTTTTAAATAAAATTTCCATTATTTTCTCATTAGTTTTAATTGTTTGGTTTTTTGTCACTTATTTTTTTGCAGACCTTTTTTTTGAAAAAAAAGAAAAATTTATTTTATCTGGAAAAGTATATGAAATTTATTACAATGGTAAAATAGATGAAAAAAAATTAGGTAATTTAATTTCAAAATGCAATCTACATATATTAAAAATTCCTGACTCGAGGATAGAGAATAGCAAATTAAAAGTTAGACTATTTTTTTGCAATAATCAAAATTTATATACATTTTTTGCATTTATGAATAGAAAAGGATATGCAACTACTAGCCCCCTCAGAAATGATATTTTCATTTCTGATATTAATTTGGAACAAGGATACTCTTATACATTTCCTCGATATGGTAAACTTAGAAATGATATATTAATAGCACACGAATTAACACATATTTTACTAAACAACATCAATATTAAACCAAAAAAAAAATGGATAGAAGAGGGCTATTGTGAATACATTGGTTATGGGTCAAAAATTGATATAAAAGAAATGCTAAAAAAAAGCAGTCAAAGTAAATATGTAAGATATGTATTAGGTGTGGATTACCTTCTGAAAAAAAATGGAAATAACATTAAGAAGCTAGAAAATATAGATTTAACAAATGAAGAAGTTTTAGAAATGTTAAAAAAAGAAACATCCCAATAAACAAATGCTCCCAAATATATCCCTAGAAAAAGCACAACTTCTAAAGCAAAAAGTAGAAGAAATTAAAAATATTCTTGATAAAGAAATTATAGTTTATCCTTCCAATGGAATTGAAATTGAAATATCTGTCTTAGGAAACATTAAGAATATTTCAAACTTTCAGTACGAGAAATTAGAAATTGTTATTCCCGCTATTAATGAAGCTATTGCAAAAGCTCGACAAGAGTATGAAGTAAAACAAGCTCATCTTCTTCAAAAAGAGATGATGAATCTAATGTAAAATATAAAATTTTACTATGTCAAAAACCATATACCTTACCATTTTAGCATTGGTAACAGCAATTCTTGTAACCTTACCTATCGTTTTTATCCCTATTTCTTCCTCCTCAAGAGGTGTCATCCGTTCCGTGCAAGAAAACACACAACTCACAGCAGTAGTAAGCGGTAGAGTGATAGAAACAAAACTAGAAAAGAATAACCAAAATATAAAAAAGGGAGAGACGCTCCTAACCATAACTGCAGAGCAACTAGATACGCAAAAAAATCTGCAAGCCAACCAAAGTGCAGACTACCAAGCACAGCTTTCAGACTTGCAAAAAGTGTCTAATGGTAATTTTGCAGGTCTGCAAACAGGGCAATACATCAAAGAAGTATCTGCTATGCACGAAAAGATAGCACAAGTACAATCTCAACTAGCACTTGCCAAAAAAGATTATGATAGAGCATTATTACTCTACAACCAAGGCGTAATTCCTAGAGCAGATTATGACAAAGTCTATTATAATTATCAAAACCTAAAAACACAAATATCTAGTATAAAAGAGCAACAATTGGCACAATGGCAAGCCCAAAAACGGGATACAGAACGCCAGCTTCGTTCTCTAGGCTCAGAGATTACTCGCATCAGTCAAGAACAAAAAAATTACATTGTTACAGCTCCTATTTCTGGTAGATTGGTAAATTTTTCAGGCATACAAAAAGGAAATTTCATAGTACAAGGTCAGCCAATTGGGGAAATTTCTCCAGAAGAAAATATGGTGGTAGAATGTATGGTTTCGCCTAAAGACATTGGCTTTATCAAGAAAAGCCAAAAAGTAAAATTTCAAATTGACGCTTATAATTATAATCAATGGGGACTACTAGAAGGAAAAGTAATGGATATTGATCAAAACATTACCGTAAACCAACAAACAGGTGATGCTTATTTTAAAGTACGTTGTGTAATGGATAAAAATTATTTGCAACTCAAGAATGGCTACAGAGGACAAGTTGGCAAAGGAATGACACTCACTGCAAGATTTTATTTATTAGATAGAACACTTTGGCAATTACTGTTTGATAGAGTTGATGACTGGTTCAATCCTAATTTAAAGTAAACAAGGTGCGGAGCACCGAAATCAATAGCGTAGGGCTTTGCCCTATGTTTTAATGAAAAAGGAAAGCGGAGCCCTGAAAGGGCGAAATAATTGATGTCGCCCTTTCAGGGCTTCCTTAAAAAAAACATAAAATCCATAGGGCGCTACCCTATGCTAATGATTTTGTCACTTCGTGACATTACTGATATGAAAAAAGAAACCTTAATAAAACAACACGACATAAAAGACTGCGGAGCTGCTTGTCTCGCATCTGTTTCTGCACACTACGGACTTAAAATTCCTATTGCAAAAATCCGACAAATCTGCCATACTGATAAAAGAGGAACTAATGTTCTCGGAATGGTGCAAGGTTTAGAGGCACTTGGTTTTAATGCCAAAGGGGTAAAAGGAGGTGCAGATGCTTTACCAGAAATTCCGCTTCCTGCCATTGCACACGTTATTGTAAAAGAGCAATTGCATCATTTTGTAGTTATTTATAAAGTTTCCAAAGAAAAAATCTATGTGATGGATCCTGCTTTTGGAAAAATAGAAGAATACACCATAGAAGAATTTTCAAAAATTTGGACAGGTGTTCTTATCTTACTAGAACCTAACGAATATTTTGAGCAAAAAGACGAAAGTACAAGTATATACAGTAGATTTTGGAACTTGGTGCAGCCTCATAAAAGTATTTTGTTACAGGCACTTATTGGTGCAGTAGTTTATACTGTTTTAGGTTTATCTACTTCAATTTATATTCAGAAAATTACAGATTATGTTCTAATTGATGGAAATAGAAGATTATTAAATTTGCTTTCTATTGCAATGATTGTGATTCTTCTTTTCCAAATTTTCATTGGATATATGAAATCTGTTTTGGTTTTGCAAACAGGACAGAAAATGGATAAGCATTTAATATTGGGGTATTACAAACATTTATTAAAACTTCCTCAGCGTTTTTTCGACACGATGAAAGTCGGGGAGATTATCTCCAGAGTAAATGATGCCGTAAAAATTAGAACTTTTATTAATGATGTTTCTATTCAGATTTTTGTAAACATTTTCATTGTCTTGTTTTCGTTTGCTTTAATGTTTACTTACTATTGGAAACTGGCATTAATTACGGCTTTGGTTATTCCTTTTTATCTGTTGGTTTATTTTATCACGAATAAACTCAACAAAAAAGTAGAAAGAAAACTAATGGAAGAAAGTGCAGAACTAGAAAGTCATTTGGTAGAATCTCTTAATTCTGTAAGAACCATTAAACAATTTGGTGTAGAAACATTTGCGAATAATAAAACCGATAATCGTTTTTCAAATTTATTAAAGACGATTTACAAGTCTGTTATTAATGCTTTATTTTCAGGAAATTCTTCTGAATTTTTATCTAGAATTTTTACTATTGTTTTACTTTGGGCTGGTGCAGGATATGTTATAGACAGAGAAATAACACCTGGAGAACTGCTTTCTTTTTATGCTTTAATTGGCTATTTTACTGGTCCAGTTTCTCAATTGATTGGAATGAACAAAACCATACAAAATGCGCTGATTGCTGCCGACAGACTTTTTGAGATAATGGATTTAGAAAGGGAAGAAACCACAGATAAGATTGAACTTACAGCAGAAAGTATTGGAAATATTCAGTTTAAGGAGGTGTTTTTTAGTTATGGAAGTAGGGTTGATGTTTTTGAAGGATTCAATTGTGAAATAGAAAAAGGTAAAACTACTGCTATTGTAGGTGAAAGTGGAAGTGGTAAAACTACATTGGCTTCTTTAATCCAAAATCTTTATCCATTAAAAAATGGTAAAATAATGATTGGAGATTATGATATTAATTATATTTCAAATTATTCTTTGAGAAATTTAGTTTCGGTAGTTCCTCAACAAATTGATTTATTTTCTGGTAATGTTATTGAAAATATTGCTCTGGGTGAAGATATTCCTGATATTCAAAAAATCATAGATATTACCAAGAATTTAGGGATTTTAGAATTTATAGAGAAATTACCAAATGGTTTTCAAACCTATCTTGGCGAAAATGGCTCTCAACTTTCTGGCGGACAAAAACAAAGAATTGCTATTGCAAGAGCTTTATACAAAAATCCTGAAATATTAATTTTAGATGAAGCTACTTCTTCTCTTGATACTGAAGCAGAACAAATTATTCAGAAAACTTTAAATGAATTAAAAGCGCAAGGAAAAACAATGATTGTGATCGCTCACAGATTAAGCACTATTGCCAATTCTGATAAAATTTTGGTGATGAAAGAAGGGAAAATTATGGAAGAAGGTACTCATAGAGATTTACTCTCTATTGATTCTGCTTATAAGTCTATGTGGGAAAAACAAATAATTTCACTTAATTAGTGTAACAAAATTTATTAAAGCACGTCTAATAGAGAAACTTTTTTGAAATGAAAAAATATTTTTCAATTTTATTTTTAGCATTATTTGCATTAGCTTTTTCACAAAAAAAATGGACGCTTAGAGAGTGCGTAGATTATGCCGTGAAGAATAACCTACAGGTAATCAATAACCAATACAATAACGATATCCAAAGCAAAAATTTAGCAATGGCTAAAAACGATTATTTACCTACCGTTTCGGGAAGTGTAAATAATACTGCTAGTTTTGGACAATCTCAGTATGTAAATACCATTGTTAGAAATGATAATTTTAGTAATAATGCTAATATAGGAGCTAATATACAACTTTATAATGCTGGAAGAATAAGAAAAACCGCAGAAAAATCTCAATATGATTTAACGGCATCTCTTCTAGATACAGAGAAAACTAAAAATGATGTTTCTCTACAGGTGGCGCAGCTTTATCTTCAAATTTTATTGAATAAAGAAGTAAAGAAAATCACAGACGAATCTGTAAATAATGCGGAAAAAGTACTTAACAGAGCCAAAATAACTACAGAAGTAGGAACCACTGCTAAAACTGTAGAAGCAGAAGCTACAGCAAGTTTAGCCCGAGAAAAACAAAGACAAAAATCTGCGGAAATTGATATTGAAAGATCGCTATTTAATTTGGCAATGCTTCTTCAATTAAAAGAGTTTAAAGAGTTTGATGTACAAGAAGTTCCTTTGCCTAGTATGTTAGCAGCACCACTGAATTCTACAGACAATATTATCAATACAGCATACGAAAATCAACCTCAAGTAAAGGCAGCTGAAACAAGAATTCTTTCTGCTCAGAAACAAATAGACATTGCAAAAACACAGTTTTACCCTACAGTTAGCGCAAACGCAGGGATTGGAACGATTTATTTCAATAATCTTTCTACAGATATTACCAGCACTCTTTTAACTGGTGAAGTGATAAAAGAGAAAAGTTTTTTTAAACAATACAAAGACAATTTCGGACAAAATTTAGGATTAAGTTTAAATATTCCTATTTTTAATAAAGGAAATACCAAATTACAGGTAGAACAAGCAAAAATCTCTGAAAACATTGCCAAAAACACCTTAGAACAGCAAAAATTATCTGTAAGACAAGATGTACAAAAAGCTTATTTTGATGCTAATGCAAACTACGAAAACTTTATGGCGGCAGTAGAGGCAGAGAAATCTACAAAACTAGCCTTAGATTTTGCTGAGAAAAGTTATGAAGCAGGCAGATCTACCATCTATGATTTGAACAATGCAAGAAACAATTATGTAAACGCACAAAGTACAGTTTCTCAGGCTAAATACAATTATATTTTTAGTATGAAATTGCTGAATTTCTATGCAGGAATTCCATTGACAGACAATTTGTAAAACAATAGTTTTTATTATTCAATAGTTGATTAAAAAAATCTTCATTTTTATAATGGAGATTTTTTAATTTAGTGTTGTTAAACTTTAAATGCAATAATGTCTGCACACCTTTTAGAAAAATTTTTACCAGATAATACGCTTCCTTTTCTTAAGGTTTGGTTTGGCAATTACAATTGTCACCTAAAAATTACTCGAAATAGAAATTCTAAGCTCGGAGATTACAGGAAAATGCCAGACAATTCTCATCAAATCACCATAAATGGAACCTTAGAACCACAATTGTTTTTCTTTGTTTTGACACACGAATTGGCACATCTTATTGCTTTTGAGAAATATGGAAGAAGAATTTCTCCTCACGGACAAGAATGGAAACAAACTTTCCGAGAAATGTTATTAGAAAGCTTAGAAGCATATCAGGAAGATTTAAAACTAATAATCAAGGATTTTTCGAAATCTCCGAAAGCCAATTTTATGGCAAGTCCAGAATTGGTAAAGTATTTTCACAAAGAAGAAGATGGTTTTTACTATATAGAAAACTTAGAAATAGGAGAAAGATTTATCTTCAGAAAAGAAACATATATCATTAAAGAAAAAATTAAAAAACGTTATCTTTGCAAAAATCTTTCTAACGGGAAACAATACTTATTCAAATCCGTTAGTAAGGTTGAGAAATTATAAAATCTATGAATAAGAACAACTACTGTGTAATTATGGCAGGTGGAATAGGCAGCAGATTTTGGCCAATGTCCACACAAAAATTCCCAAAACAGTTTCAAGATATTTTAGGAACTGGCAGAACAATGATTCAGCAGACTTTTGATAGAATAAAGCAAGCTGTTCCTGCGGAAAATATATTTGTGATTACCAATCAAGAATATGTAGAGCTTTCTCATCAGCAATTACCAGATCTACCTATAGCAAACATTGTAGGAGAACCAATGATGAAGAACACCTCTGCGTGTAACATCTATATGATGAACAAGATTGCTCATCTTAATCCAGATGCCAACGTGATTGTACTTCCTGCGGATCATATAATTCTAAAAGAAATTACCTTCGTAGAAAAAGTAAATTTGGCGTTTGATCAGGCAAGTAAAAATGATGTTTTAATCACATTGGGTATTACACCTACAAGACCAGACACTGGTTATGGGTATATTCAGTTTGTAGAAAAAAGTGGAGAAGATTATTATAAGGTAAAGACCTTTACCGAAAAGCCTAATGTAGAAATTGCAAAATCTTTTTTAGAATCGGGTGATTTTCTTTGGAATGCAGGGATTTTTGTATGGAATGTAAAGTCTATTCAAAAAGCATTTGCAGAATATTTACCAGAAATGACTCAGGAATTTTTAGCTTGTGAGTACAATTCTGATAGAGAGAAAATTTGTATAGAAACCATTTATCCAAAAGTAGAAAAAATCTCTATTGATAATGGGATTTTAGAAAAAGCTCAGAATGTGTATGTAATTCCGGCAGACTTAGGCTGGAGCGATTTAGGAACTTGGACTTCTGTCTATGAAAATTCTGATAAAAACGAAGATAATAATTCTATAGATTCTAAATCTGTACTTACTTATAATGCTAAAAATAATATTGTAAGACTTAAAAAAGGTAAAGCTGCTATTATAGACGGTTTAGAGGATTACATTATAGTAGATACAGACAAGGCATTACTTATTTGCCCTAGAGAGAATGATCAGATGATAAAAGATTATGTACTAGACCTCAAAAATTTCAAAAAGGGAGAAAAATATATGTAAATTAAAGAAGAGAAACTTTAAACTAAAGTTTCTCTTTTTTCTTCTAATTTCACCAATTCAAAGCCGATTTCTTGGTCTTCTTTTTCTAAAATGATAATATTTTTAGTAAGCTCTAAAAGTTGATCTACAAAAAAACTGGTTTCAAAAAACTGACGATGGATACCAGGCAATAAACTCATAAAATACTGTCTCCCGATTTCATTGTTATGCAGATCCATTTTGGTTTGTAAAGGCTCGTTGGGAAATAGATCTTCGTGCAAGTCGGTTATTTTTTTAGCCCAATGTAGTGATTTTTCAGCAGAAGAAATTTTACAACAATACATCATGATTAAACAGTTCCAAAGAGCGTGCCTAAAAGCGTTTCCTGCACCATCTGTGCTGTGCGTAATAGGAAATAATTTCTCGGAAATGGCATACGTTTTCGCCGTTGCCCAAAAAGTGAGAATAGAAAAAAGAGGATGAGATAGCACCGTAGAGAATAACTTGAAAAGATTTCTAAGGTTTAATCTTTTCAGGTTTAAAAAAATGATTCTAATAGTTGCAAATAGCTTTTTCACTTTCTATAAGTCGGTTTTTCTCTTGAATTGTTTCTAAAGATGTCAAATAAAAATCGTAAAACCAAGGTAGATTTTACGATTTTAAGAATATAAAGTTGTTTTTCAGATTTATTTATTCATCAGAAGTTTCACGGTATTAGAAACAGTCTCTTTAATTTCAGTTCTTTTTACGATGAAATCTACAAATCCTTTTTCCTGAATAAATTCAGAAGTTTGGAAACCTTCTGGCAAATCTTTACCTATGGTTTCGCGGATTACTCTAGGGCCAGCAAAGCCGATTAAAGCACCCGGTTCTGCCATTATAATATCTGCGGTCATTGCAAATGATGCGGTAATTCCCCCGAAAGTAGGGTCACATAAATAGGCAATGTAAGGTAATTTTTTGTCAGAAAGCTGGGCCAGTTTAGACTGTACTTTAGCTAACTGCATTAGAGAATAAGCTGCTTCTTGCATTCTAGCACCTCCAGACTGACAAATAATCATATAAGGAAGGTTGTTTTTTATACAATAATCTACAGCTCTTCTTATTTTTTCTCCCATTACAGAACCAAGTGAACCACCAATAAATGCAAAGTCCATACAAGAGACTACCATATCTACACCATTTACAGTTCCTCTTGCATTTCTGATAGAATCTTTCAATTTGGTTTTGCTTTTTACTTCTTTTAGACGGTCAGAATATGCCTTAGAATCTACAAATTTCAGCATATCTATGCTTTCTACATTAGCGTCTAATTCTGTAAACTTACCATTATCAAAAAGTATATCATAAAATTCGGCACTGCCAATTCTTACGTGGAAACCATCTTCAGGAGAAACAAAATTGTTTCTTTTGAGCTCGTCATGCTCTACTATTTTCCCAGATGGTGTCTGGTGCCAAAGTCCTTTTGGAACATCTTTTTTCTCTTCTGTAGAGGTCGTGATGTTCTTTTTACTTCTTTTAAACCAATCGAAAGCCATTATTTATAATTTTAATTAAAATTTGAAGCTTCGAAACTAAGAATAAATTTCGAAACCTCAAATTAAAATTATTTCAAAGTATCAATATTATTCAAATCTTCGAAAGCTTGAGTTAATCTTGTAACAAAAGTTTCTTCACCTTTTCTTACCCAAACTCTAGGATCGTAGAATTTTTTGTTTGGTTTTTCTTCTCCTTCAGGATTACCAATTTGAGATCTTAAATACTCAATATTGTTTACCATATAATCTCTAATACCTTCGGTATAAGCAAATTGAAGGTCGGTATCAATATTCATTTTGATAACTCCATAAGAAATAGCTTCTCTAATTTCTTCTAAAGTAGAACCAGAACCACCGTGGAATACAAAATTCACTGGTTTTTCTCCAACACCGAATTTTTCTTGAACATATTTCTGAGAATTATCAAGAATTTTTGGAGTTAATTTTACGTTTCCTGGTTTGTAAACACCGTGTACATTACCAAATGCTGCTGCTATAGTAAAGTCTGGAGAAATAGCTTTTAATCTTTCATAAGCATAAGCTACTTCGTCTGGTTGTGTGTATAGTTTAGAAGAATCTACATCTGAGTTATCTACACCGTCTTCTTCACCTCCTGTTACGCCTAATTCTATTTCTAAAGTCATGCCCATTTTAGCCATTCTCTCAAAATATTTAGTAGAAATGTCTAAATTTTCTTCAATTGGTTCTTCAGATAAATCTAGCATATGAGAAGAGAAAAGAGATTTGCCATAAGCTTTGTAATGAGCTTCGCTAGCGTCTAATAAACCATCTACCCAAGGTAAAAGTTTTTTAGCACAGTGGTCTGTGTGTAAAATTACAGTGGCTCCGTATGCTTCTGCCAATGCGTGGATATGCTTAGCACCTGCTATACCACCGAAGATAGCAGATTTTTGATTTTCTGAGCTCATGCTCTTACCTGCGTTAAAAGCGGCACCTCCATTTGAAAACTGAATGATAACAGGAGCGTTAAGTTTTACAGCGGTTTCCATGGTTGCATTAATGGTACTAGAACCAATAACGTTTACTGCTGGAAGCGCATATTTATTCTCTTTTGCGTGTGCAAAAATTTCTGAAACTAAAGAACCTGTGGCAACACCTGCCGGGAAAATTCTACTCATTTTGCTTTTATTTTATTGTTGATAATCAGTTAATTTATAATTTGTAAAGTTAATGAATTTATGCATTAAATACTAATTTCTCTTGTCTTTGCCCCATAGTAATTTCTGCCTTAATGTCCCAAAAAAACTTAAATCTTTAGGGTGCATAAGGATCAATTGAAATGGTGCTTTATTAATGGTAATTACATCTCCGGTTTTCATATGATACAGTCTAGAATCCAAAGAAACCGAAAATTGTGGAACTCTGCTTTCTACTTTTAAGGTAATTTCTATATCGTCTCTTAAAACTATGGGTCTTACATTCAGATTGTGAGGTGCAATAGGTGTAAGTGCTAGAATTCCGTTTCCTGGCGAGATAATTGGTCCGCCACAACTAAGAGAGTAAGCGGTAGAGCCTGTAGGCGTAGAAACAATAAGACCATCTCCCCAATAATAAGTAAGAAATTGGTCATTGATATGTGTTTCTATGGTAATCATAGAAGTGGTTTCGTTTCTAGAAACACAAACATCATTTAAGGCATAAGGAAGAGGAAATGGCGTGCCAGATGAAGAAACCTTCAGCACACTTCTTCTACTGAAATTCATATCCTTACTGATGATTTCGTCTATATGATCGAAAATTTCTTCTTTTGAAAAACTTGCCAAAAAACCTAATCTACCCGTATTTACTCCAATTACGGGAACTTCTAATTCTTGAATAAATTGTAGTGCATTGAGAATAGTACCATCTCCACCGAAACTAAAAAAGAAATCCACCACATTTGCTTCTAAGTCTTTTTTGTCTTTAAAAGTAGCAAAATCTTTAGAAAACTCTAGGTCTTTGTGCAGTTGCTCATATAAAATTGGCTTTACTCCCTTATTGGTAAGCTCCGAAATAAACTTACTTAGATAAAGAAAAGTATCTAGGTCTTTTTTCTGGGAATATATGGCAGCTTTCAAAATAATTATCTTTTTTGTTTATTCAAAAATACGCTAAAATTCTAAATATTTTTGAAAATATTGATATCTATCTTTTATCAAATCTTCTTTTTCGTCTTTATAAAACTTTCTAACGACATGGTATCCGTATCTTTCGAAGGTCTCATCTATAGAGCTGAGGTTGTCGTTGCTTATTTTCATGGTAACCTGCACTATTTCGTCATTGATATGACTAATAAAAGAACCATAAAATTTGGCATTATTACCTTCTACTATTTTGGCAATTTCTGTCATAGAATAAGATTTTATACTTGTTTCTACGGTGAGAACTGCTCCTCTTTCAGAAAATAAAGGATATTTAGACAGATCTCCGAAAACATCATCATAAGCAATGTAGCCTAGATATTTTTCTTTGTTACTAAGAACGGGGATAATATTAGAGTTAAATGTATAGAAAAGTTTTATGCTATCTAGAATGGTGTTTTCCTCCATAATGGCGAATCTTTCTAGATGCATTTCTAATGCTTCAAGGGTTTTATCAGGGTTTTCTTCTAAGAATTCTTTGCAGATTCCACCAAGAAAAACGTTCTTCTTTTTCACGAAAATATGCGTGAAACCAAACTCTTCTACCTGTAAGAGTGCTTCTTCTACAGGAGCATCTATCTCAAAAGCAGGGAAATCCTTAGAAATATATTCTTGAATTAACATTTTGCAAAGGTACTCAATTCTGATGAAAACAAAAAAATGATGAAAATCATACAAATTTTACAAAAAATCTTGCAAATGATTGAAAATTATTTCTACCTTTGTAGCCTTTCATTTTTACTTTTTATTAGATTTATTTCAAACTGCACAGCTCATTAGAGTTTTGCAGTTTTCTTTTTTTAGGCCTTTTTCTTTCTTAAGAAAATTAATCCTGCGAAAATAATTACCGCGCCTACAGCTTGCAAAAAAGTAAAACTCTCACCATCTATTACGCCCCACATTACTGCTACTACTGGCATTAACAAAGTTACCGTAGAAGCAAAAAGAGGATTAGAAACACTCATTAATCTGTAATGCAACATCATCGCAAGACCTGTTCCTAATACAGAAAGGGTGGCTACAAATCCTAATCCTATCATATTTTCATTGGTAAAAGTAAACTCATTAAAAAAATTAGAAAAATATAAACTAATCAAAGAAGGCAGAAATAAAACATAAAAAAACACAAAAGATGACATCATTTTTGCTGGGATATGCGTGAGTTTAGCGCCAACTGTAGTTACACTTACTGCATACAGAAAAGCGGCAAAAAGCAATAAACCAACATAGAAAATAGGTGTTTCGGCACTTTTTTCACCAGAAATCATCAGCAAAACTACACCAGAAAAACTAATCAGAATTCCTAAAATCTGTCTAGAAGTGGTTTTCGTTTTCCAAAACAACGCCCCTACAATAATCGTGAAAATAGGCATCATAGAATTCATAATTCCTGCAATGCTGCTGCTCACTTTGGTCTCTGCAATCGGGAAGAGAAACATTGGGATAAAATTACCCGCAAATGCTGCCAACATTAGCCATTTTATTTGTTTTTTCGGAAACTTCTTTCTGTTCAGAATCGCAATTGGAGACAATAAAACCCCAGAAATCAACACTCTAAGTGCACCAACCTGGTACGGAGAAAAGTGTTCTAGAGATTTCTTAATCAATATAAAAGAAGAGCCCCAGATTAGAGAGAGCACTACTAGAATTATCCATTTTTCTTTTTCGGCAGTCATTATTTTATGTTATTTGGGCGCCAATTTCCAGCTTTCGCCACTCGCTTTTTTAAAATTTTTCTCAGAAAAATTTTAAAAAGAGCTCAAACAAAGGCTCAATCTGGGGCGCGGTTTCGTTTTTTATCGGCTTTTTATTTTAATTAACACTTTGTGTATTGAAAAGGACTTAAGTTATTGATAATCAATTAAAAAAAACAAAGGCGCAAGATTAAATTAATGGGCTTAGAATAAATTAAGGCGTAGGAAAACCAAAAGTTTTCATTTTTAACAAAGTTAAAAATTTGCGTCTTAAAAAAGTAAAATGTTAAATACGAATAACTTGCGACTTTGCGTTAAAATATTCTCTATATGCACAACAGGTTTAAGTTAATTACTTTTTCAGAAAATTCAGAAACTCTTCTTTTGAAATGTTTCTAGCGCCTAAGCTTTCTAAATGTTCTGTGTGTACTTGGCAATCTATTATATCATATTTATTTTTGTAATGTTCTATCAGCCAAATAAATCCAGCTTTACTGGCGTTGCTTACTTTAGAAAACATACTTTCTCCGCAGAAAACATTCCCTAGATCTACTCCATATAGACCACCTACCAATTCATCTCCTTCCCATACTTCTACGCTTTTCGCTTTTCCGTATTTGTGTAATTGGGTGTAGCTGTTTACCATTTCATCCGTAATCCAAGTTCCGTCTTGTTCTTTTCTAGAGATTTCTCCACAGTTTTTCATCACTTCTCGGAAACAGACATTCTCAGTTATCCTAAATTTACCATCTCTGATTATTTTTTTCATCGATTTAGAAATCTTTAACTCATTAGGAAAAAGCACAAATCTAGGATTGGGGCACCACCAAAGAATTTCATCCTCAGGATTAAACCAAGGGAAAATGCCCAATTGATAAGCAAACCAAATTCTTTCTACAGACAAATCTCCGCCTATAGCAATTAATCCATCGTCAGGATGATAGATTCTAGGATCAGGGAAAGAAATTTCATTAGCGTCTAAAACAACCATCTTTTTTTAATTCAAAAAAACAAAATCCTACTTTAAGAAAGCAGGATTTCAAAATTATTTAGTTTTACTCAATTCTGATTAGAAAGGTAAATCGTCATCTTCTTCATCCGCAAAAGGATTTTCATTAGAAGCAGCTACTGGTTGTGCAGCAGGAGCGGCTTGAGTAGGTTCCGGAGAGGTGCCTTCTGTTGCTTTTTCTATTCTCCAACCGGTGATAGAATTGAAATATTTAACTTCACCCTGAGGATTAGTCCATTCTCTACCTCTTATGTTAATGCCAATTTTTACATTATCGCCTTCGCGAAGATTGTCTAATAAATTTATTTTGTCTGATAGAAATTCAATACTAATTGGCTGAGGATATTGTTCTTGAGTAAGAAGAATCATTTCTCTTTTCTGAAATCCGCTCGCAAATGTTTGAGTTTCAAATACTTTTTTTACCGTTCCTTGTAGTTCCATATACTTAATTCTTAAAAATGTAAAAGTAATAAAAACAAATAACAAATTTAAATTTTAGAAATAATTTTTCAAAAAAATAAAAAAAATGAAAATTAATTATGACAATTAAAAAAAAGTATCTATATTTGCACTCACAAAAAACGAAGAGAGTTCTTTATTAAAAGCGGATGTGGTGTAATTGGTAGCCACGCCAGACTTAGGATCTGGTGCCGAGAGG
>ERZ650302.1039-NODE-1039-length-15665-cov-4.284369_pt1 | contig 15665 bp, 13 predicted proteins | sample MGYA00376238_ERZ650302 | MGnify/ENA primary metagenome ERZ650302 (study PRJEB26733, sample SAMN07839298) | wastewater metagenome | biome: urban; feature: wastewater treatment plant; material: waste water | place: USA: North Carolina | collected 2016-04-28 ... | reverse complement strand
TGCCATGCCCGTACCAAGTGGTCAGATGCGGCCTTGGAAGCCGAATAAGGGCTGTTGGGGGCGTAGGGCGTGGTTTCGGAGAAGGCGGGGTCGGTGTCGGTCAGCGTGCCATACACTTCATCGGTAGAGACATGCAAAAAGCGGAAAGCGGACTTGGCCGCGTCATCCAGCCCTTGCCAGTGGGCACGCACGCTTTCGAGCAAGCGGAAGGTGCCGGAGACATTGGTTTCGATAAAGTCAGCGGGGCCGTGAATGGAGCGGTCAACATGGCTTTCGGCAGCGAAGTTAATCACCGCACGGGGGTTTTGTGCCAGCAGGCGGCCAAACAACGCGCTATCGCCAATATCGCCCTGCACAAAGTGGTAGCGCACATCACCCTGCAAGCTGGCGAGGGTGGCAGGGTTGCCTGCGTAGGTCAGCTTGTCCACGTTAATTATCGGCTCGTCGCTCTGCCGCAACCAATCCAAAATAAAGTTAGCACCAATAAAACCGCAGCCGCCTGTGACGATAATCATTGAAAAATTCCGAGGGTTTTGGAAATCAGTAGAGTGAGGCGCAGGACGCACCTGCTGGAGAAGCCCGCATCATAACGAAAAAGAACCTAGGTCGGGAGGGGTGGCTTATGCCAAACATTCGGTTACACAAGCCCTTATGCCCCCTGTGCTACTATCCGCGCCTAATCAAACTACCTCGAATTGCCTGCGCGTTGCCATGATGTCACGGCCCGCAGGCCGTCCCCCTGGAAAGCATGAAAAAACATCTCATCCCCCGTACAGAACTCAGCGAAGTGCTGTTTAGCTTCCGCAAAACGTTCTATCAGCTTGGCGCATTTAGCCTAGTGATTAACCTCCTTGGCATCATGCCGTCTATCTACATGTTGCAGGTTTACGATCGCGTACTGGCCAGCAGCAACGAAACCACGCTGCTGATGCTGACCCTGATGACGCTGGGGCTGTATGTGCTGATGGAGTTGCTGGAATTTACCCGTTCCAGCGTGCTGATTCGGGTCGGTAACAAGCTCGACATGCTGCTGAACCAGCGGGTGTTTACTGCTGCGTTTGAGCGCAACCTCAAGCGGACGGGTGGCAATCCCTCGCAAGCCATCCACGACCTGACCAATGTGCGCCAGTTCTTAACCGGCAACGGCTTGTTTGCCTTTTTTGATGCGCCGTGGACCCCGATTTACCTGCTGATTTGCTTTATGTTTCACCCGCTGCTCGGCCTGTTTGTGCTGATTGGCGCGGTCTTGCTGTTTGGCTTGGCGTATGTCACCGAAACCGCTACCCGCAAGCCTTTGGCTGATGCCAACCAAGCGGCCATGGCCTCGTCGGCGTTTGCCAACAACAACCTGCGCAACGCCGAAGTAATTGAAGCGATGGGCATGATGCCGGCGATGCGTTCGCGCTGGTTTAAGCACCACGGGCGGATTTTGGAAAACCAAACCCTCGCCTCTGACCGTGCGGCACGCATTACCGCCGTGACCAAGTTTGTCCGTATCAGTATGCAGTCGCTGATTCTGGGCTTGGGCGCGTTGCTGGTGATTGAAGGCAAGCTGACCCCGGGCGGCATGATTGCCTGTTCCATTTTGATGGGTAAAGCCTTGCAGCCGGTTGAATTGGCGATTGGCACATGGAAGCAACTGCTGAATGTCCGTACCGCCTACGCACGCTTGGATGAGCTGTTGACCAGCCACCCTGCACGCGGCGCAGGGATGCCCTTGCCACCGCCTAAAGGCCAGATGACCCTAGAAGGCGTGATTGCTGTACCCCCGGGGGGTCAACACCCCGTATTGCGCGGCCTGAGCTTTGCCATGAATGCTGGCGAAGTGATTGGCGTGATTGGACCTTCAGCCTCGGGCAAATCCACCTTGGCGCGGCTGTTGGTCGGTGTGTGGCCTGCCCAAGCCGGTAAAGTCCGCTTGGATGGCGCGGATATTTTCCAGTGGAACAAAGACGACCTCGGGCCGTGGATGGGCTATCTGCCCCAAGACATCGAGCTGTTCGAAGGCACGGTGTCTGAAAACATCGCCCGCTTTGGCAAGGTCGATTCGAATCAAGTGATTGATGCGGCGATTCGGGCCGGTGTGCATGACATGATTTTGCGTTTTCCACAGGGCTACGACACCCGTTTGGGCGCGGATGGCGGGATGCTGTCTGGCGGTCAAAAGCAGCGCATTGGCTTGGCGCGGGCGATTTACGGCAATCCGTCGTTTATCGTGCTGGACGAGCCGAACTCCAACCTTGATGACGTGGGTGAAGCCGCACTGGTACGCACCGTGCTGGACTTGAAAGCCCGTGGCAAAACCGTGGTGCTGATTACCCACCGCACCAGCATCATCAATGCGGTCGATAAACTCTTAGTGCTGCGGGAGGGCGAACTGGCTGCCTACGGTCCGCGTGACCAAGTGTTGGCGCACCTGATGCAGCAACAGCAACAAGCCCAACAGCAGGCCCAACAAGCCCAAGCCCAAGCGCAGGCCGCTTTGGCGCAAAGCCCCGCCGCCGGTGAAGGCTTTGGCGCAGCCCCTGCCGCCCCCGCTGCCGAGCAACCTAGCGAAAAAGAGTAAGCCCATGAACTGGTTCAATCGCCTTAAACATTCGTTTTCTGATGCAGCGGATACCCCTGCAGATACGCCTGCCACCGTCGATACCGATGCCCGCAAACCGGCACATGTCGGCCTTATCATGCTGCTGGTCGGCTTTGGCGGCTTTATGCTGTGGGCGGCCTTTGCCCCGCTGGATGCCGGTGCAACCGCGCCCGCCAGCGTCAAAGTAGCCTCCAACCGCAAAACCATCCAGCACCTGACCGGCGGTATTGTGGATAGCATTGATGCAAAAGAAGGGCAGACGGTCAAAAAAGGGCAGGTGCTAATGCGCCTCAACCCGACACAAGCCAACGCCCAGCTGGGTATCTCCCAAGGGCAATTTATTACTGCTCGGACGATGGAAGACCGCCTGATGGCCGAGCGTGACCACAAAACCACGCTCGTGTTCTCCAAAGAAATTACCGAAAAATACAGTAACGACCCCCGTGCCCGCGAGGCCATGGCGGTGCAAACCCAGCTCTTCAACACCCGCCGCGCCACCCTGCAAGGCGAGCTGAGCATTCTGCGTGAAAACCTGCAAGGCATGAACGAGCAGCTCAAAGGCATGGAAGCCCTCAAGCTCTCCCGCGAGCAGCAAGTGAAGTTTATTAACGAAGAGCTAAAAGGCGTGCGGGACATGGCCGCCCAAGGCTATGTGCCCAAAAACCGCATGTTCCAGCTAGAGCGCGGCTTGGCCGAAATCAGCGGTCAGTTGTCCGACGCGATGGCCAATATTGGCCGCACCCGCAATGGCTTGGCCGAGCTGAAATTGCGCGTCTTGCAGCGTGAAAATGAGTACCAAAAAGAAGTCGAAAGCCAACTGGTCGAAGTGCAAAAAGAAGCCCGTGCCCAAGCCGACCGCGTCGCTGCAGCGGAATACGAACTGGCCAACACCCAAATCAAGTCACCGATTGATGGCATTGTGGTGGGCTTGAATATCCACACTGTAGGCGGCGTGATTCAGAGCGGCTTCCACATTATGGATGTGATTCCCCAAAACGAGCCGATGCTGATTGAGGCCAAGATTGCCACTAATCTCATCGACAAAATCCACCCCAAATTGCCCGTGGATATTACCTTCCCTGCGTTTAACCATGCCAAGACCCCCAATATTCCTGGCGAAGTGGATGTGGTCGGCGCGGATACGCTGATCGACGAAATGACGCGGATGCCCTACTACTTGGTGCAAGTCAAAGTCACCCCCGAAGGCATGAAAAAACTAGGTGATGCCCAAATTCGCCCAGGGATGCCCGCTGCCGTGGTCATCAAGACCGGCGAGCGCACTATGCTGAACTACCTGATTAAGCCACTCTTCGACCGTGTTGACGGCGCATTCAAAGAGGACTGACCGTGAAGCTAACCCCGCTTGCTGCCCTGCTGTCTGGCGCACTGCTGTTGTCGGCAACACCGGCCAAAGCATTGGGCTTTTTAGAGGCTTACCGCGCTGCACTGACCAGCGACCCGACTTACCAAGCTGCCATCGCTGAAAATGACGCAGGGCAAGAAAACATTGCCCTCGGTCGGGCAGGGCTGTTGCCGCAAATCTCCGCGTCGGGCAGCCGCTACAAGGTCAAGGGCGACCAAGAGTATCCGCAGCAAACCCTGACTGGCTCTCGCCGCGTTACCAACCCACTGGACTACACCAGTAATTCTCGGGTGGTGCAGCTCCGCCAAACTTTGCTCAATTGGGGCAGCATCGCCCAATACCGGCAAGGTAAGGCGCGGGCGGGCTATAGCGGCGAAATCTTCCGCAGCAAACAGCAAGACCTCGCGCTGCGCTTGTCGTCCAGCTATTTTCAGGTGCTGCTGGCGCAACACAGCATCGAGCTGGCCGAAGCACGGCGTGACACCCTGAACCAGCAAGTCAAAACCACCGAAAAGCAATTTGAGGCAGGCGATGGCACGATTACCGATGTGGACGAAGCCCGTGCGCGGTTCGACCTCTCGGCGGCACAGCTGATTGAAGCGCGTGACCAGCTGACCGTGGCCTTGCGCAGCCTGCGCGAGATGGTCGGCGAAACACCGCTTTCGCTGGCCGTGCTCAAGACCGAGCTGCCCTTGGTTTCACCCGCCCCCGACACCCTAGAAGCGTGGATTGAACTCGCCCTAGACAGCAGCCCCGAAATTGCCGCCGCACGGCAAGCCCTCGAAGTGGCCGCGCGTGAAGTGGATAAAAGCCGAGGTGGGCATTTACCCACGGTGGATTTGATTGCGGCGTATAACAAGTCGCAATCTGAAACCGTCACCAGCATTAACCAAGACACCACCACCCGTCAGGTTGGCTTGCAGGTGAATATCCCGATTTTTTCGGGGGGGTATACCAACGCGCTGACCAACCAAGCCATTGCCAACCGCCAACGCGCCACCTACGAGCTGGAAGCTGCCGTTAACCGCACCCAGCTAGAAGTCACCCGCCAGTTCTCTGGCACGTTGTCGGGCATTGCCAAGGTGCAGGCCTTGCAATTGGCCGTGGCCTCCAGCGAAAAAGCCGTGCATTCCACCAAAATGGGCTTTCAGGCAGGGATGCGTACCAACGTGGACATCCTGAACGCTGAAGAACAGCTTTACCAATCGCGGCGCAATTTGGCCGAAGCCAAATACCTCTACTTGCTGTCGTCCCTGCGGCTACGGGCTGCAGGGGGGATGTTGAGCGAGGCGGATATGGTGGCGGTGGATAGCTTTTTTGGCGCAGAAAGACCCGTCCGCCCGCCCAAGCTAGGCAGCACGCCAGATAAATCGGCGGGGCAAAAAAAATCAGCACGGGTGGGCTAAATGCCCACGGCCTCGGCCTACCCGATGACCCCCATCGGGTACTTGGCTTCTCCGTTCCAAGAGAAATTTGGCATTCCGCGTCAGCCAGGCTTGGCACCGCACGCCCGCGCCACGCTCACCCTGCTGCCGCCGTTTAATGTGGCCGACAGCGTGCGCGGCTTGGCGGCTTTCTCGCATGTGTGGCTGATTTTTGCCTTTCATGGCACGGCGGCACAGGGCTGGCATCCCACCGTGCGCCCGCCACGTTTGGGCGGCAATGCCCGGGTTGGGGTTTTTGCCAGCCGCTCTACCTTCCGCCCCAATCCGCTGGGGCTATCCGTCGCCAAGCTGGTGCATGTCGAGACCGAGTTGGGGGTGACCTTAACCTTCAGCGGGCTAGACCTGCTCAATGGCACGCCGATTCTCGACCTCAAGCCCTATATCCCCTTTGTCGATAGCCAGCCCGATGCGTTGGGCGGCTTTGTAGCCGGTACGCCGCCGACCTTGCCGGTTATCTGGACCGCGCAAGCTCGCGCCGATGTGTTGCCCTTTGCGGCAGAATATCCCCATCTCCCCGCCCTGATTGACGAGGTCTTGGCACAAGACCCGCGCCCTGCTTATCAACAAGACCCAACGCGCCACTACGGGGTCAAGCTCTATTCGTGTAATGTGCGGTTTGTGGTGACAGAAAAAGGGGCAACCGTGCTTGCAGTTGAAGTCGCCGCCCCCATTTGCCAATCTGCTCCGCAATAGAACCAAATTCTCTGTCACCCGTCTGACGATGCGTGACTGTTTTTTTACGCTTTGGAGACTCCCCTTATGGCTCACACTGCCAAGCACCTCGTTCTTGCCCTTACTACGGCTACCCTGTTTGCCACTCCTTTTGCTGAAGCTGCCAAGTTTGGTGGCGGTAAATCCAGCGGGATGCAGCGTTCTGCTTCGCCAGCGCGTAGCCAACAAGCTGCTGCGCCTCAATACAGCCGCCCTGCGACTCCTGCGCCTGCTGCCGCACCCGCACGCCCTGGCGTGGGTGTCGGCACGGCGATTGCCGCCGGCGTAGGCGGGGCTGCCGCCGGTTATATGCTGGGCTCGGCGATGAATAGCGGCAATGGCAACCATAGCGGTGCTGCCCCTGCCGCTGCGGGTAGCACCGCCGCCGCCACCGCTGCCCCTGCCGGTGTGGCTGCCCCTGCCGCCGCAGGGATGCCAACCGCGCCGCAACAACAAAGCGGTGGGATGCCGTGGGGCTTTATCTTCTTGCTACTGTTGCTGGGCGGTGGCTTCTGGTGGATGAAACGTCGCAAAGCGGAGCAACAACCCCGCGCCGCAATGAATACCGGCTTCCGCCCTGTTGAAAAGACCATTAGCGACGACAGCAACAGCTACCGCAACACCCCCATGCCGGTCGCCGGTGGGGCCGTTGGCAGCTTAGCCGCCAGTGCTGCTGCGCCTTTAGCCACCAATGGTCGCCTGCCTGACGGTACCGAAGTCCCGCACTTCTTGCGCCAAGCTAAAGCGACGTTTATGCACCTACAAAGTGCCAATACCCCGCAAAACGTGGAAGAGGTTCGCAAATATCTGACCCCAGAAATGTTCGAGTCGATTAAGGCCGATGTCAGCAGCAACAACGAACCCGCTGACTTCCCAACCTTGAACTGCGACTTGGTGGAGGCGGAAGAAGAAGGCAACCGTCTGATTGCCAGCGTGCGCTTCCACGGTATGGTCAGCGAGTCGGTCAATGCGCCGATTGAGCCATTCTCGGAAGTGTGGCACTACGTCAAGGGTGCAGACACCGGTAACAAATGGCTGGTGGCAGGGATTCAGCAAGGCTAACCCCCCCCTCCTGCTTGGGGCAGGCTAGACCGCTGCCCCACGCCACGCAAAACGCCCGCCCAGTGGATGCTGTGGCGGGCGTTTTGTTGGGATGAGGCTTGGTTACTAAATGGGCAGCCTGCGAGAGAACAAGCCATTCCTGCGTGCAATCAACCTCAGGGCAATGGCTCTCTACCGCAAAAAACCCAGCTCAAACACCTGTGGCTGGAGCTTTTCGGTCAGCGCCGTGTAGGCGGTTTCAAATGGGGTGAAGTTCACGGGGGCGGTGTCGCCGCTGCTGCTGCGGGCTTTCAGGGCGTTGCGGATTTGGTACCAGCCCACGTCAGCGCGGTTGAGTTTGAATTCGTCGCGCACGCTGCGCTCATCGGTGTGGGCGAAGTAGGTTTTCCACAGCGTCTTGCCTGCACCCAGCACCGCTTTCGCCTCAGCCGACAGCACTTTTTTGGCCAAATACCGCACCATGAAGTCGGACTCAAAGCGGTCTGGCGCACCCACTTCGTCCTCGGTGAAGGGGATGAAATGGTTGACGATGCTCCACTTTTTGCCGTTCCACTCTAGGTCGTCGGCACTGGCGGTGAGGTTCTTGCCGTGAAAGAGCATCCAGACCAAGCAATCCGTTTTGAATTCGTCAGTGAGCAGTTTTGATGGTTGCAAGAATTGGTCGCTGTGGTTAACCCATGTGTGCTTGATAAGTAGCCGCGTAGCGAAAACCACCGCCGCTTGCCACAGATTTTCTTCCTTGATATACAAACCGCCACCGTTGCCGCCAGTAAATATGGATGAGGAAATAAGCGTTTCCTGCCCCGCGTGCTGCAAGTCGTTGTTACTGGCGTAGAGGTAACCCACCATGTCGTCGCAAGATTTTTTGAGGCGCGGGTTGCTGGACACTTTGAGCGCATTGGAAAGTGGTAAGGCAAGTTCGTCGTTTGTTTGGGGTTTGTCCATCCATGCATTCAGGTAGGTGGTGCTTGGCAAGTTGTAGAACAACTTCTCACCAATCTGCTGCGCTTTTTTATTCAAAATCTCAACGGTAATCTCGCCAAGTGGTGTTTGTTTAGCTGCGTTTTGATCAGTTTTCCAAATCAAAAATCCAATAGGAAAATCGCCCTTCAAACCGTCAAAGGCTTTGCTATGTACGATAAAACCACCCAGATACTGCGCGTTCCAAGTTGTTCGGAATTTTTCAAAATTGGGTGCGTTGACATATTTCAGCGTACTGAACATTGCCAACGTTGCCGTCGGTATTTCCTTGGCAATACGCACCAAAAACTGAACAAATAGCTCCTTGCTGGCATATCCCACGTCGGTCATGGATGCGCCAATTTTTGTTTGTTCAACCCCTTTTTTATTCTTGTCACCCTTGCCAATGCCAGAGCCAGTTTCCCCATACGGCGGGTTAATCAACACCAAAATCTTTTTCCCATCGGCAATTGCCTTTTGCAAACCCGCAGGCACTTTATTCGTCAGGCTGTAATCAATCTTTCCATCGTCGGTAATGTCGTCATTCAAATAGTCGTACTGAAAACGCTGCGCCGCCACACAGGTTTTGGTGGCCTTCATCACATCCACATCCGCTTGGTCTAGCGTGGACATATAGATATTGCGTGGGTTGCTGTGCTTGACCTCCAAGTTCCCCACGCCGCAACACATATCCCACACGATGTAGTTTTTTTGCCAGTTTTTACCCAGTGTCTCGGCCAGCTTGTCGTAGGCCTTTTCCACCACATGCAGCGGCGTGTAATACGCGCCTTTGAAGCTGCGTTCGTCCAGCGGAATCAGGCTGTCGCGCCGCTCCAGCAGGTAGTCGCGGTATTCGGATTTGGGGGGTTTGTGATAAATCGCCCAGAACTGGCGGTAGCCCTCTTTGTTGCCCAGCTCGTAGTTTTTGCCGCCCAAGCTGAACACCGGTGCGCCGTTTTTGTGCAGCAACTCGGCAGGCAAATTGGCGTGGGTGGAGACCGTGCCGTCGTGCATGATGTCGGCAAAAAACAGCAGCGCGTAGTCTTCTTCGTCCACGCCCGCAATCTCGCGCCCAATCATGGTCACCCATTTATCGAAAACCTGTTTCAGGTTGTCCGGCGTGATTTGGGTGCGGATGATGTCGCCGCTTTTGATCGCCGCTTTGATGGTTTGGATGAATTCGTCTTCGTGCGTGGAAATCTTGAACGAGACAAAGTGCGTGCCGATGTGGGCAGAAATGGTGTCCAGCGCATCTGGCGTGTACTTGCTGGCCGACTTGCCCCATTTCACCGTTTTTTTGGCGAGAAAGGGCAATACATCCGCACTTTTCATAATCGCGGCTTTTTCGGTATCAATGACTGCCAGAAAAGGCGGTATGGGTTCGCCTTTGTTCAGTGCCACCTGCACGTAATGCAGCAGTTGGGTGAACATGGCATAGCTGGAATGCTTGCCGGTGTCTTTGGCCTCAAACCAAATTTCGCTGGTTTGAATGTCGATCAAGCCCTTGGTAAAGCCCTTCAGCCCCAGTGCTTTGATGTAAACATCTTTGACATCTTCTTCACTCTTTGTTTTTTGCAGCGATTCATACAAGCCCATCATTGACCCAATGCTATTTTATGTGTGAATTTGACCGGCGTACCTGTGCGGCGACCCAAGCGCGAACCGGTGGTGCGCATTTTTTGCTGATATTGCCCAGTACGGGTTATTTCAAAGATGCCTGAAAAACTTAGGTGGCATAAGCCGCAACAGTATCATCACCCCGCGTCAGCAAGCGCATCAGCACTGCAATCTTTGCCCAAGCGATTACTCAAAAAAACCCCGCCGAAGCGGGGATTTTTGAATAATCACAGCGATGAAGTTACCCCCAGTCGCTCACGGCTAGCCTTCCATGTCGCCATCCCACAGGATGTAATCCGGCTCACCATCCATGCCTAGGGTAAACCGTTCGCTATACACCATCATGTATTCCCCGAGGAAATACCGCTCGCGGAATTGGTCTGCCATCCACAGGGTTTGCAGGTCGTCTTGTCCGGCATAGTGCGCCATTATCAGTGGGTCGCTTTGATCGCCAAGGGCATGGCCGTTGCGGTTCATCACGTCCTTCAGTGCCCACCAGTAGGGGCCGTAATCGCGGTAGCGGCGGCGGTCGGAAGCCAGACGCTTGGCAAACGAGCTGACAAACAGCGGCAGCGGGTCTTGGCCGCGCTTGCGCACTGCCGATACCAGTTCTTCTAGGCCGTCGGATACCTCTTCTGGGGCAAAACGGTAGTTCTCAAACATCACAGCTCCTTATTTTTGGGTATTCGGATTATTGATATTCTCCCCCATCATGGGGGGCGAGGTGCTTAATACTGAGGTCAGTTTAGCGTGGTGTGATGGTCGTGCAGACTTACGGCCTATCCTTCTTTCTTTGCGTGTGTTCAAAGTCTCGCGAACGAAGGGGCAGCCAAGATGAAATTTGCAAAAAAACGCTGTTGGATCTGAATATACATGCAATTTTTTGTGAATTTCAACGCAGAATCACCTGAGTACCGCTGACTTTGAACAGGTATCTTAAATACGGTGCATTCAGTAATACGGTGCATTCAGTCTGCCGCACGCCTTGTGGTGAGGAATGAGCCCGTAGGCGTTGCACACCAAGAACACACATTTGCACACCTTAACAATTAGGAGGTTTTTGCCGTGAGCTCAAAAACAGGTAGCACCAGCATTGGCAGTAAAACAGGTGCGACAATCAACACAACGGGCAGTAAAACAGGTACGACAACCAACACAACGGGCAGTAAGACAGGAGGGGGGAGTGTGGGCAGTAAAATGGGGGCAGCCAGCACTGGGTTGGTGAGTGGCACGGGGGATGTGCTGAATTTAGCAGGAACTTCAATGCTGGAGACCCTACAGTACGGCAAGGTTAAATCGACGGATGCCGTGTTAAGTCAGACCGCAGAGGGTTGGACGGTAAACTATACCGCCAGCTACACCAACTCAAAATCAGGGAGTCCAATTACGGTCTCTGGAACAGATACCCTAACGGGTATTGAGCGTCTTGCTTTTGCAGACAAGACCCTTGCTCTTGATGTTCAAGACACCCAGAGTGCCGCAGGGGCTGCGCTTGCGGTTTATCAAGCTGCATTTAATACGCAACCTGATGCAACTACGCTGGGCTATTGGATCAATACGGCTGATCACAGCATTGCGCCTTCGTCTAAATCCGGTAGCAACACACAAACCCCATCTACGACCCCAAATGCCTCGTTGACCACCTCGATTGCCGAAGCTGCGCTGAGTCATTATGCACAAGGGGGCATTGGCAATGACGCGCTGGTTGGCTTGCTCTACAAAAATCTGACTGGACACGATGCCGATACAGGCACCATTCGCGCTTTTAGTTCGCAAATTGAAAATGGCACCTACTCCCAAGCCAGCCTGATTGCCCTAGCCGCAGAACAACCCCAAACTCAGGTGGAATGTATTGGCTTGGTAGGCCAAGGCGTGGCCTATACGCCTTATTCTGGCTCTAAAGTGGGTTAATTTCCCCTGCTCACCAGCGGGTTTGCCCCAAAGCCGAGACAAGCCACCCCCGTGGTCGGTCTCGGCTTTTTGTCTACATATTAAAGAAGAGTTTGCCGTGCATACGTCTGAACCCCTAGAAAACACGCCTTTTTTTGCCGCTATTCAAAAGGGGGAATGGGAGTCTATTGCTTTGGCATTAGCCGCTCGCCCTCGCGCTACCTTTACCGCCGCAGACTATTGGGCGGAAGGGCTGTATTTTGTGGCACGGGGGGGCACGGCGATGTATCCCCAAGCGACCCATTGCCTGACTCAGGCTCACCGCCTCGCCCCAACAGAGCCCCGTATTTTGCTGGAGCTATCCGAGCTGTGCCTAAAGGTTGGGCGCGTCGCCATGGGATTGCACTACGCAGGCTTGGCACGACTCTACGCCCCCCAAAATTTTCTCGCCCACCTTGGTTTTGGGCGGGCGGCGGTGCGCTGCAACGAGCTTTATCCTGCGGGTGAAGCCTTTTACCAAGCATGGCAACTGGTGCCCCCCGCCTTGCGTGCACCATTGGTCGCCTTGGCCTACCCCTTTTCACCGCTGTGGCAACAGCCCCTAACAGGGCGGCGAGTCAGTATTGTGCGACTGGGTTATCAGCACCGTAATTTTTTGCTCAAGGCACGCGCCAATACCGAATTTCAAATGCACTACCACCGCTTTCAAGCCGCAACCGAAGTCGCCGTAGAACAAGACCTTGCACAAGCCGCCCTCCCCCCAACCGAAAGTAAGCAAATACAGTGGGTGGTGTTACGCGACGGTCTTCCTATCGGGCTGGCAGGCCTAGTTGATATGGATTTTAAAAATGGACGTGCAGAATATCTACTGGGCTTTCCTGACCGGCCTGCTGCGGGCGTTGCGTTGGCGGCGACACTCTTAATTTTTGAATTTGCTTTTTCGCGGTGTGGGCTGCGTAAATTGGTCAGCATTGTGTATGGCGATAATCCAACGGCTCAAGCGAATACCGAACACCTCGGATTTAGACCGGAAGGCGTGCTGGCCGCACATATCGAAGACCCCCTTAGCGGACACCCCCTTAGCCTCAATATCAATGGCCTGACAGCAGATCGGTTCTTTGCGGACACGCATACAGCCGCTCTTTTTGCCAAGCTGCTCAAACGCCCTCTGAGCCCTTTTTCGCCTGAAATGGACTTTCGGCAATGGGCAACGCCCCTGCCTGTCAACTTTGACGAGGTGATGCTAGAAGGGCTGCGACATTAACAAACCTTCTCTTTCCTGCTTACCCAACTGCTGCGCCCCCCCTCGCCTAGGGCGATACGCTTAGTTACAATGTCCCCATGACACACGCTGCAAGCAATATATTTTTGGTCGGACTGATGGGCGCGGGGAAAACCACCGTGGGACGCGCCCTTGCCCGAGAAACCGGTAAAACCTTCTATGACTCCGACCACGAGGTCGAAGCGCGGACGGGGGTGCGTATTGCCACCATCTTTGAGATTGAAGGCGAAGCGCGGTTTCGTGCCCGTGAGCACGAAACCATTACCGACTTGGTGCAACTCGACAATGTGATTTTGGCTACGGGGGGCGGCGTGGTGCTGAACCCTGACAACCGTCGCTTGTTGGCAGAAAACGGTACCGTGGTCTATCTTCGCGCCGCGATTGATGACCTGCTCGCCCGCACCCAAAACGACAAAAGCCGCCCGCTGCTCCAAACCGCCAACCCCCGCGCCAAGCTGGCCGAGCTTTTTGAAGCCCGCGACCCGCTTTACCGCGAAATTGCTGATGTGGTTATTGATACCTCGCGCCAAAACGTCCACACCTTGGTGATGCGGCTGTTGCAGCGGCTAGACACCTAGCCCGCCCACTTATTCCAGCGGCGCAGAGCCCTCCTCCACCCTCTTCTACGCCACACGCCTCCCGTGTGGCGTTTTGCTATCCCCACCTTTGTTTGTGAGCTGCCATGATTACCCTAGACCTGACCCTGCCCGACACCCGTTACCCCATTTATATCGGCGAAAACCTGCTGACCCAAGTCGCGCTTATCTTGCCGCACTTGCCGCAGAAAAAAGTCGCCATCGTCACCAATACCGTGGTGGCACCACTCTACCTAGCCCCGCTGGTTGCCGCGCTGGAAGCCGAGGGCGTGGCGGTCACCCCCATCATCCTGCCCGACGGCGAAGCCTTCAAAACGTGGGAAACACTCAACCTGATTTTTGACGCGCTGCTCTCGACCCGTGCCGAGCGTAAAACCACGCTGATTGCCTTGGGCGGCGGAGTGGCGGGCGATATGACCGGCTTTGCTGCTGCGTGCTACCAACGGGGTGCGCCGTTTATCCAAATTCCAACCACGCTACTGGCACAGGTCGATTCCTCGGTGGGGGGCAAAACCGCTATCAACCACCCGCTGGGCAAAAACATGATTGGCGCGTTTTACCAGCCGCGTGCGGTGATTGCCGACATGGTGCTGCTTGATACCCTGCCCGCCCGCGAGTTTGCGGCTGGCTTGGCCGAGGTCATCAAATACGGCTTGTTGGGGGATGTGGCGTTTTTGGGCTGGCTGGAAACCCATATGGCGGCACTGGTGGCGCGTGACCGCACCGTACTGGCCGAGGCCGTACGCCACTGCTGCCAAATGAAAGCCGACATTGTGGGCGAGGATGAAAAAGAAACCGGCGTGCGCGCTTTGCTGAATCTGGGGCATACCTTTGGCCACGCGATTGAAGCCGGTATGGGCTACGGCGCGTGGCTGCATGGCGAAGCCGTGGCGGCGGGGATGGTGCTGGCGGCGGAAACTTCACGGCTGATGGGTTGGCTGACCGAAGCCGAGGTGGCGCGGGTGGTGGCAGTTTTGGCGCAAGCGGGGCTACCGACCCACTCGCCGGATTTGGGGGTGGACGCGTGGCTTGGCCATATGGGGCATGACAAAAAGGTGGAAAACGGGCAGCTCCGCTTTGTTTTGCTCGAAGCCTTGGGCAAAGCGGCGGTGAAGTCCGCCGTGCCTGTTGCGGTCTTGCAACAAGTCTTGCAGGGGACGTATATCCAGCAGGCAAAATCCCCCTGCTAACCGAGGGCAGCGTCAACGGCGGGGCTATTTTTTGGTGAACTTGCATTTTCTAATACCTAGAAAAGCCCCTGCGCATAGTCGCATGGAATGATTCTTGCCGAAGGCTGTAGAGCCGTGTTTGTGCAGTGAATTTTGTTGAAAAATACCGTATTTCTACGAATTGTGCGGCAGGGGCAATGGGGGTGATGATGGCTTATCTCCTTCTTGTTTTCCGAGGTTCGTCATGGCTACGCTTATTTTGCCCAGTTTGTTGGTTTTTCTTTCCGCCCTTTTTGCCGTGGCCTCCTATCTGCGTTATATGGGGCGGTCAAATAAAGCTCAGTCATCTTGCGCGGCACGGGGCATAGACCCTGTTGGCGAGGCCGAGGTCTTTTTGGCCTATGGCCGCAGCCAAGAAGCCGTGCAGGTGCTGTCTACCGCCCTTGCTGACACGCCGGACGATACCGAAATGCAGGTGCTGATGCTGCGTGCCTTGGCTGACTTGGACGACACCGCCCGCTTTACTGCCCTCGCCTCCGACCTACAGCCCAAGCTGCACCAGCAACCGATTTGGCGGCAGATTCAGCAAACAGGGCACCGCCTTGCACCGGAGCATCCGCTGTTTCGGGTTGCGCTGTAGTAAGCTCTATTGATACCCCCAAAAAAATCCAACTACGCTATCAGCGGGTTGGATTTTTTCTTTCAATGACTGTGCTGCCGGCGCTGCTGTCGCCAACTCTCAAAGGCTTCAAGCGGCAGGGCGCGGGTAATCATGTAGCCTTGCGCCACATCGCACCCCAAAGCAGCCAGTGCGCGGAAAGCCTCTTCGGTTTCCACCCCTTCGGCCACCACCCGCAAAGACAGCGCGTGCCCCAAACCAATAGTGGAAAGCACACAATAGACCGGTTGTGCGGGGTCAGGTCAGCGTTGACATCCTCCAGATCGGAAGAGCGTCGTGTAGGGAAAGAGTGTCTTCGCCTGTG
>ERZ650302.1036-NODE-1036-length-15687-cov-17.063779_pt1 | contig 15687 bp, 12 predicted proteins | sample MGYA00376238_ERZ650302 | MGnify/ENA primary metagenome ERZ650302 (study PRJEB26733, sample SAMN07839298) | wastewater metagenome | biome: urban; feature: wastewater treatment plant; material: waste water | place: USA: North Carolina | collected 2016-04-28 ... | reverse complement strand
GCCTTGTCGAAATGGTCTTCGATGGCGCGTTTGTTGCGCCCGGTGATGAAGATCAGATCGGTCATCCCGGCTTCCAGCGCTTCTTCCACCGCATACTGAATCAGCGGCTTGTCCACGATGGGCAGCATTTCCTTCGGGCTGGCCTTGGTGGCGGGCAGAAAGCGGGTGCCCATGCCGGCAACCGGAAACACGGCTTTACGAATGGCTTGCATGAGAAACAGTCTCCAGAAGCGGGGTCAGTCAGAAGAATCAGGGGCAGCCAGCAAGGCCAGCAGCGCGGCTTCGTCCAGCACCGGCACGCCCAGCGCCTGCGCCTTGTCCAGCTTGCTGCCGGCGGCTTCGCCCGCCACCACAAAATCGGTTTTTTTCGACACGCTGCCGCTCACCTTGCCGCCGGCAGCCTCCACCCGTACCTTGGCCTCGTCGCGCGACAAGGTGGGCAGGGTGCCGGTCAGCACCACGGTCTTGCCGGCCAGCGGCTGCGGCGCGGCGGCCTGCTCGGCCTCGGCCGGGATGGCCGCCAGAATGTCGCGGCGGTAATCAGCCAATTGCGCCAGCGCAGCGCGCTGAGTGGGCTCGTCCAGCCAGTCGGCCAGGGCATTGGCCGCCTCGGCCGGCAAATCCAGCGCTATCACCTGGGCACGGTTCAAGGCCGCCAGCGCGTACAAATCCGCCACTTGCGCCAGCAACTGGCCGGCGCGCAGCTCGGTCAGCCGGGGGATGGCCAGCTTGACCAGCAAGGTCACCGGCTCAAACAGGCCATGCAGCTTGGTCGAGGGATGCGCCGCCTGCTGCGGCGCCACGCCAGCGGCCAAGAGCGCATCGACTTCGGCCTGATTGCCTGGCTCGGCAAAAAAGCCGGCGATGGAGTCGGCCACCACCGCGCCAATATCCGGCAATGCCGCCAGCGCGGCGGCCGGTGCGCGGCGCACCCAGTCCAGCTGGCCCAGGCAATCGGCCAGGGTTTTGGCGGTGGATTCGCCGACATGGCGGATGCCCAGGGCAAACAGCAGGCGCGCCAGCGGCGGCGTTTTGCTGGCGGCAATCGCCTGCAATAAATTATCCGCCCACTTGGTGGCCACCTTGCCGGCCTTGACCGTGTCCGGCACGCAGTTGTCGCGCTCGTCGGCGCGGCGCTTCATGTCCAGCAGTTTGTCCAGGTCCAGCGCGTACAATCCGGCCACGCCGCGCACCAGCTCAAACTCGACCAAGCTGTCGATATAACGCTCGCCCAGGCCGTCGATGTCCATCATCCGGCGGCCGGCAAAATGCTGAATGGCCTGGCTGCGCTGGGCGCGACAGCTGAGCCCGCCAGCGCAGCGGGTGATCGCCTCGCCCGGCTCGCGCACGGTGTGGCTGCCGCACACCGGGCAATGGCTGGGCAGGCGGTAAGGCGGGTGCAGCGGTGCGCTGTCGCCCTCGCTGAATAAATCCGCCCCCGGCAGCACTTGCATCGGCCGTTGCGCCAGCACCACGCTGACCACTTCCGGAATCACATCGCCGGCGCGGCGCACCACCACGGTGTCGCCCACGCGCACGTCCTTGCGCTGCACTTCGTCTTCGTTGTGCAGCGTGGCGTTGGTGACGGTGACGCCGCCAACAAACACCGGGCGCAGCCGCGCCACCGGGGTCAGCGCGCCAGTGCGGCCCACTTGCACGTCGATGGCTTCCACCACGGTCAGCGCTTCTTGCGCCGGGTATTTGTGCGCCACCGCCCAGCGCGGCTCGCGGGTGCGAAAACCCAACTGGCGTTGCACGGCCAGGCTATTGACCTTGTACACCACGCCGTCGATGTCAAACGGCAAACTGTCGCGCAGCTCGGCCACGCGCTGGTGAAACGCCGCCAGCCCGGCGGCGCCGGCCACCACTTCGCGCACCTCGCACACCGGCAGGCCAAACGCCGCCAGCGCGTCCAGCACGCCAGCGTGGGTGTCGGGCATGGCGTCCCAGCCGGTCACCTGGCCCAGGCCGTAGGCAAAAAACGACAGCGGCCGTTGCGCGGTGATTTTCGGGTCGAGCTGGCGCACCGCGCCGGCAGCGGTGTTGCGCGGATTGACATAGGGTTTTTCACCGCGCGCCAGCAGGCCAGCGTTCAGCGCCTCGAAGTGGTCGCGGCGCATATACACCTCGCCGCGCACTTCCAGCAGGGCCGGCGCGGCGCCATTCAGCCGCAGCGGAATCTGGCCGATGGTGCGGATATTCTGGGTGACGTCCTCGCCGGTGGCGCCGTCGCCACGGGTGGCAGCCTGGGTGAGCACGCCGTCTTGATAGCGCAGGCTGATGGCCAGGCCGTCGAATTTCAGCTCGACGGCGTAGTCGATGGGCGCATCCAGTGGCAGCAAATCCAGCTCGCGGCGCACGCTGGCGTCAAACGCCTCGGCGCCGGCGGCGGTGACGTCGGTTTCGGTGCGGATCGACAGCATCGGCACGGCGTGCACCACCGGGGCAAATTCAGCCAGCGCTTCGCCGCCCACGCGCTGAGTAGGCGAATCATCGCTGCGCAGCTCGGGATGGGCGGCTTCCAGCGCCTGAAGCTCACGAAACAGCCGGTCGTACTCGGCATCGGGCACGCTGGGTGCGTCCAGCACGTAATATTCGCGGCCGTACTGAAAAAGCAACGCGCGCAGCTCGGCTGCGCGCGCGGCGAAGAGTGAGGTCTGAGTCATGCAAACAGGCGCAAAGCGGCCACGCTGCCCGGCGCAATGCCGCGGTCGTCCATGCGGCTGTAGAGCTGTTGCAGCTGGTGGCGGATGGTGTTGATGCCGCTTTCGGTCAGCGGACGCTGGTTGTCGTCGATCAGCTGTGCATCCAGCTCGCCAGCCAGTTGGCGGGCCAGCGCCACGGCGCGGTCGAACACCGAGATGCCGCCGGCCACGCGCGGCACGTCAAACAGCAAGGTCAGCGCCGAGAAGTCATCGTGCGCCAGGCTGTCTTGGCTGAATGGCTGGCCATTGGCGTTGCCCAGCATGAACAGCACATTGCCGGAATCAGACAAATAATGAAAATGCCCGTCGGCTTCCAGTTGCATGCCGGCCGATTCGGCCAGCGCGCGCAGGCGCTCGCCGTCAAACGGCGCCGCAGCCAGCAGGTTCAGGCCGATCATCACGTCCACGCCCGCGCAGAATTGATCCAGCTCGCGCGCGGCGGTCAGCCGGGTTTGCCGTTGCGGAAAGCTGGCATTGGAACCGTGCTGCTCGGCAAAATCCTGGGCTTGCGAGCAAAAGGCGTTCAGTTCGGATTCATTCAGCGGGCCACGGCGATCGACCATTTGCACGCCGATGTTCAGTTGGCTGTACGAGCGATTGGCGCGAGCACGCTCCCAGCCGCTGTCCGGGTTGTTGCCCAGCATTTCCACCCGCTTGTCGATGGCAAACGACGGCAGGCGCGGCAGCGTGACTGGCTGCTCAAAGCGCACTTCCGCGATGAAATCCAGCATCGGGTCGAGCAGGGTGGCGATCAGCAGCTGCTGTTCGATCGATGACAGCGACTGATCCAGCTCGTCCTCGCTCATCTCGGTCATTTCCGAAATATCCGCAGGCGCTTCGCCGGCCGGGTTGGCCTGGGCGTAGCGGATCAGCGTATCCGCCTGGGTCGAGCCGGCCGAGCCTTCGTGCGAGGCCGGATCCAGCGGATTGGGCATGTCGTCGTCCAGCGCCGGCTCCAGGCGCTCACCCTGACCGTCGCGGCCGGGCACGTCCAGCAGCACGTCCGGATGCTCGCGTTCGAACGCGGTTTTTGTCTGTTGGCGGTACCGCCGCTCCTGGAACCAGTTGTAACCGAATACCGCGCCAATCACCACTGCGCCCAGCGCAAGGATGCCGAGTTGGAAGTCACTCATTCGCCGCTACCGACCCTGATGGGTTGTGTTGTTGTCGCCGCCATTATAACCAATGCATCCGTCGTGCGAAGCGTTTCACCGCTATCACAAGGGTTTATCCATGTAAAACCGCAGACGGCGCTGGCGGCAAAGGCCGGCATTGTGCCCGATGTCAGGGCCGGCTGTCAGCCAAACCATGCTCAACGGCAAACACCGCCGCTTGCACCCGGCTGCTGAGGCTGAGTTTTTTCAGGATGTTTTGCACGTGAATCTTCACCGTGCTTTCGGCCAGATCCAGGGTGCGGGCGATTTCTTTATTGCTGTCGCCACGGGCGATGAACACCAGAATTTCCCGCTCGCGCGGGGTGAGCTTGTCGGCTTCGCTGACCGCCGGCGCCGGGCTGGCGCCGCCCTGGCGGAATTGCGCCATCAGCTTGGCGGTCATTGCCTCGCTCATCACCGATTCGCCATCGGCGGCGCGGCGGATGGCGTTCACCAAAAAATCGGCGTTGATGTTTTTCAGCAAATAGCCGCGCGCGCCGGCACGCAGCGCGCGGGCCAGGTCGTCGGCGTCTTCCGAGACGGTGAGCATCACCACCGCCCGCTGCGGCGCATCCTGCAACAACAGTTGCAGGGTTTCCACCCCGGATAAACCGGGCATGTTCAAGTCCAGCAACACCACGTCCGGGTTGAGCGAAGCCGCCAGTTTGACGCCTTCGGGGCCGTTTTCCGCCTCGCCGACCACGTCGATTTCGGCCTGACGGGCCAGCAGGGCGCGCACACCGCTGCGGAATAAAGTGTGGTCATCGACCAACAGCACGCGAATGGGAGAAGTCATGGCGAACCTGCCTGAAAAAAACGATTGAACAAAATTCAGCACAATCAATATGCTGGATTGACAGCTTCGAGGGAAAGGGATGGTTTTTTCAGCGTATCCCTAGCAAGCGCGGCTCACAAAACCCAGCGCAGCGGCTGGCCAGGCGTGCGACCGCAAACAGTACGGGTAACAACGCCAGGAGGGTTTTGGGAGCCGGGCGAAGAATGTGTTCAAAGTCTAGCGAACGACGGGTCAGCCAAGGCGAAATGAACCCAAAAAGCGCAGTTGACACATGGTCAATGAGCATTTTTGGGGGCATTTCAACGCAGGATCACCCGAGTTTCGCAGACTTTGAACACGTTCTAAGCGCTGAGCCGGTCGCGCTGCGCCAACCTCACCACCACCTGCGTGCCGTAAGGCGCCGCCGGGCCAATGGTCAGCTCGGCGCCGGCGCGCTGGGCGCGCTCTTGCATGATGGACAAGCCAAAGTGGCCGCTGGGGCGCTGGGCGACTTCCTGCGCATCAAACCCCACGCCATCGTCGCGCACGGTCAACAACAGATCACGCTCGTCCTCGATGCGCACCACCACCCGGCTGGCGCGGGCGTGCTTGCGCACATTGGACAAGGATTCTTGCAGGATGAACAGCACTTGCAGCTGTTGATCCGGCGACAGCGGCGCGCCGTCGCCCTCGCGCTGCACTTCCACCCGCAGGCCGGTTTGCCGGCGAAAGCGCTCCAGAATGGCGTCCACTGCGCTGAACAAATCCTCCGCCGCCAGGCTGGCGCGGAAATTGGTCAGCAGCTCGCGCACATCGTCGTAGCTTTCCTGCACGCCGGCCTGGATTTGCCCCAGGCTCTCGGCCAGCGCCTCGCGGTCGTCGCGGCGCAGCGCGTCTTCCAGCATCTGGGTTTGCAGATTCAAAAAAGACAAACCCTGGGCAATGCTGTCGTGCAGGCCCTGCGCCACCAGATTGCGTTCTTCCAGCACTGCCAGTTCGCGCGCGGTGGCCGCCAGCCGCTGGTTGTCCAGCGCGGCGGCCAGGTGCTGGCCCAGGGTTTCCAGCAGTTGACGCTGTTGGCGGGTAAAGATGCGCGGCTGGCGAAAATGCAGGTGATACACGCCCAGCAAGCGCGCCTGCGAGCTGATGGCAAACGAGGACACCACCACAAAGCCTTCGCGCTGGCAGTCAAAGCGCCCATCGCCGGCAGTGAAGGTTTCGATGCGCGTTTCGCCGCTGGCCGCCGCCTCGCCGCACACACATTCACCCAGCGGCAAACAATGCTCGCGCTCGGACAAACCGGCCGGCAGGCCGTGCTGGGCCACCAGAAACAGCATGCCGTGCGGGGTGTCGCTCAGCCGCACCGCGCCGCCGTCGGCGGCAAACGCCGCGCTGACTCGCTCCAGAAAACCCTGGCTGAGTTCTTCCAGCGTGGCGGGGCGATTCAGAAAAGCAGCGATTTCATACAATAGCGACAGTTCGCGGTTTTTCTCGGTGAGTTTGGCGGTTTTGGCCTCAACCTGGAATTCCAGCGTGGCGTTGGCCTCGGCCAGGCGGCCGGCCATATCGTTAAAGCCAGCGGCCACTTCGCCAAATTCGTCGTGGGTTTCCACCGGCACCCGGCTGGAAAAATCGCCGCTCGCCAGGCGTTGAATGCCCAGGTGCAGGCGCTCCAGCGGGCGGATGACAATCAGGAACATCAGATAAATCAACGCCACCGTGCCCAGCACCGCCAGGGTGGTCAGCAAGGTCTGGCACAGCCGCAGCCATTCGGTTTTGCGGGCATTGTGCTGCTCGATATCGCGCACCAGGGTGTCGATCTTGCCGACAAAAGGCTCGATCTCGCGTTCAAATGCGTCACCGCGCACGGTACGATTCAGCGTTTGCTCGGCGCTGGACAATAATAAGGGGCGCATGCGCACGCTCCAGTGCGTGCGCACCTCGTCCAGCTCGGCCAGAATATCCGCCCGACGCGGCACCAGCAGCGGGCGCGCCGGGTCGCCCTGCTCCAGTTGTTGCAAGGTTTGCTCAAAGCGGCCCAGGTTGGCGCTTAACTGCACCGCGCGCGCCGGGTCTTGCTCGACCTGGCGCAGTTGCAGGCCCAGCTGATAGGTGCGCATGCGCAGGCTGCCGGCGTCGTTGATTGCCGCCGCGCCGCCTTCCAGCTGCCAGGACAGCAAGAGCGTGGCGCCAATCGCCGCCAGCGCCAGCAGCAAAAAGCTGATGAAGCTGAACAAAATCTTCACCGTCAGCCGCTGCGACAGCGGCAGGGCGCCGGCGGGCAGTGCGGCCTCGTCGCTCACACCGCCCCCAGTGGGCAGACCAGCGGGGTAAAGCGCTTGCTGTGCGCATCAAAGCCGTACAAAGCGCCCTCCTGAATATCAAAGTACCAGCCCAATAATTGCAGTTTGCCGGTTTCCACCCGGTTGCGCACCCAGGGAAAGCTCATCAGATTATCCAGGCTGACCAGAATCGACACCCGCTCGGCCACCGCCAGCTGGGTGGCCACATTGTCGTTAGCATGATGCGCCAGCACAAACTCGCGCGCCGGGTCGGCAATGCTCAGCCACTTGGCCAGAAAGCCGCCGTCCTCCTGATGGTCGGTGATGCCTTCCATCAGCGCGCGGATGCCGCCGCAACTGGCGTGGCCCAGCACGATGATGCGCTCGACCTGCAAAGAAATCACCGCGTACTCCAGCGCGGCGGACACGCCGTGATAATGGCTGTCTTCCTGGCACGGCGGCACCAGATTGGCGACGTTGCGCACAATAAACAGCTCACCTGGCTCGCAGCCGGTGAGCATCAAGGGGTCCACCCGCGAATCACAGCAGCCCACCAGCAGGGTGGAAGGATGCTGGCCGCGCTTGAGGTCGGTAAACAGGCTGTCGTTGTCCAGATAGTAATACTGCTGGAAACGGCGAAAGCCAGACAAAAAATGTTCAATGGATGGCATGAGGGCTCAGGGGAAAGTCATGGCAATAAAACCGGGGCGCGGCAAGCATACGCGAGAACCCGGGCGATTTCAGCCGCCGGTTTTCGCCATGATGCGCACCACCTTGCCCGGCGCGCTGGCAAACACATGCCGCTCCGGCTTGAGCTCAATCGCCTGGCGCAACACCTGCTGCAAGTCGGCGTCGCTGATGCCGGCGCGCAGCAAGGGGCGCAATTCCACGCTTTCTTCCTGGCCCAGACACATATACAACACGCCATCCACCGACAGGCGCACGCGGTTGCAGGTGGCGCAAAAGTGCTGGGAAATCGGCGAAATCACCCCCAGGGTAAAGCGGCCATCGGCCGTGGCCCAATAACGCGCCGGCCCGCCGCCCAGGCTGACGGTTTGCGGGCGCAAATCAAACCGCGCCCGCAAGCGCGCCAGCACGCCTTGTGCGTCCAGATAGCCGACGCTGCGGCCAGAATCGCCCATCGGCATGGCTTCAATCAGCCGCAAGATAAAGCCGTGTTCGATGCAGAACGCCACCATGGATTCCACATCCTGATCATTCACTCCCGGCAGCAGCACCATATTCAGCTTGATGGGCGTCAGCCCGGCCGCCTTGGCGGCTTTCAGCCCGTCCAGCACCTGCGGCAGGCTATCGCAGCCAGTGACCTCGGCCATGCATTCGCGGCGCAGCGAATCCAGGCTGACATTCACCCGCCCCACCCCGGCTGCCTTCAACGGCCCGGCCAGCCGCGCCAACTGGGTGCCATTGGTGGACACCGACAAATCGCGCAGGCCCGGCAAGGCCGCCAGCCGCGCGGCCAGATCCACCACGCCCCGGCGCAGCAAGGGCTCGCCGCCGGTCAGCCGCACCCGCCGGGCGCCAAGCCGCACAAACGCGCCAATCACCCGTTCGATCTCGGCAAACGTCAGCCAGTCCTCCGGCTCGGCAAAGTCTTTGAACCCCTTGGGGATGCAGTAGCTGCAACGCAAGTCGCAGCGGTCGGTGACCGATAAGCGCACATATTCCACGGCCCGGCCAAAACGGTCTTGCAGCATGTTCCGACTCCGGATGACTGATAGACCGATGATAGGCCAGCGCCGGCCACGCCACAGTCGGCCATCGGCAGGGTGGGGGATTAGCCATTGGAACTAGGGCGGGCTGCCGGCGAGGCGGCCATGCCCCGCCCGCTCACCCAAACGGACTAGCCCCGCTAGTTCCAAAAACCCCACTGCGCCCACTGTTCGGCCAATGGGCGGGTGGGCGGCCGGCTCGTAAGCTCGAACCATGATTGATCACCAAAGGAAGCATCATGGCTTCGGACCCCGCACACGCCGGCAATGCCCGGCAATGGTCGGTGCTGGCCGTCAGCACTTTGTCATTCACCGTGTGTTTCATGGTGTGGATGATGTTTGGCGTCGTCGGCATTCCGCTCAAGCAACAGCTTGGCCTGAATGAAACCGAATTCGGCATCCTCGCCGCCACCCCGGTGCTGACCGGCTCGCTGGTGCGCGTGCCGCTGGGCATCTGGACCGACCGCTTTGGCGGGCGCGTGGTGTTTTTCTGGCTGATGCTGGCCACCGTATTGCCGATTTATCTGATGGAGTACGCCACCGCCTACTGGCATTTTCTGGCCATTGGCCTGTTTGTCGGCCTGGCCGGCGGCTCGTTTTCGGTGGGCACGCCGTATGTGGCGCGCTGGTTTTCCCGCGACAAGCAAGGCCTGGCCATGGGCGTGTTTGGCGCTGGCAACTCGGGCGCGGCGGTGAACAAATTCGCCGCCCCGGCGCTGATTGCCGCTGGCGGCTGGATGCTGGTGCCCAAGGTGTACGCCGGGGTGATGCTGGTGACGGCGATTTTGTTCTGGCTGTTCAGCGCGCATAACCCGCAGCACACCGTGGGCAAGAGCGTGCGCTTTGCCGACCAGCTGAAAGTGATGGGCGACCGCCGTGTCTGGCGCTACAGCCAGTATTACTCGGTGGTGTTTGGCGGCTATGTCGGCCTGGCGCTGTGGATGACCAAGTATTACGTCGGCGAATACGGTTTTGACATGAAGCTGGCGGCGTTTCTGGCGGCCTGTTTCTCCCTGCCCGGCGGCGTGCTGCGCGCCATTGGCGGCTGGATGTCGGACAAATACGGCGCCTACAAAACCACCTGGTGGGTGATGTGGGTGCTGTGGGTGTGCTTCTTTATTTTGTCTTACCCGCAAACCGCGCTGGTGATTCAAACCGTCAAAGGCCCGATGAGCCTGAACATCGGCCTGTCGCCGTGGCTGTTCACCAGCGTCATGGCGGTGGCCGGGGTGGCGATGGCTGTGGGCAAGGCCAGCGTGTTCAAGTTCATCTCGGATGATTTCAGCGACAACATCGGCGCCGTGTCTGGCGTGGTCGGTCTGGCTGGCGGCCTGGGCGGTTTTATCTTGCCGATCATGTTTGGCGCGCTGCTGGATCTGACCGGCGTGCGCACCAGCTGCTTCATGCTGCTGTACGGCACGGTGTGCGTCAGCCTGGTGTGGATGCACTACTCGTTCAAACCCGCCTTGCTCAGCAACCGGCAGGCGGCCTGACCCCCTCACCCATCCGCCGCTGGCCTGTGCGCGCCGGCGGCCAACCAGCGGGGCGGCCGCCCCGCGCTCGCAAGTGGAGAGACTTTCCATGTCCAGTCGCATCATCACCCGCTGGGAGCCGGAGCATCCGACTTTCTGGCAGCAAGAGGGCAAAGCCGTTGCCCGGCGCAATCTGTGGATTTCCATCCCCGCGCTCACCCTGGCCTTCATCATCTGGCAGGTGTGGAGCGTGGCGGTGCTGAACATGCCCAATATCGGCTTTCGCTACAGCGAGAATCAGCTGTTCTGGCTGGCGGCGCTGCCGGCTTTGTCTGGCGCCACGCTGCGGATTTTTTATTCTTTCATGGTGCCGGTGTTTGGCGGGCGCAAGTGGACGGCGCTGTCCACCGCCAGTTTGCTGATTCCGGCCATCGGCATTGGTTTTGCCGTGCAAGACCCCAACACCAGCTACGCCACCATGGCCGGCCTGGCGCTGCTGTGCGGCTTTGGCGGCGGCAATTTCAGCTCGTCGATGGCCAATATCAGCTTTTTCTTTCCCAAGGCCGAAAAAGGCACGGCGCTGGGCCTGAACGCTGGCCTGGGCAATCTGGGCGTGTCGGTGGTGCAGTTTGTCGTGCCCATCGTCATCACCATGGGCCTGTTTGGCGCGCTGGGCGGCGAGCCGCAAACCTGGGTGAAGGGCGCGGTCACCAAGCAGATGTGGCTGCAAAACGCCGGTTTTGTCTGGGTGCCGTTTATTGTGCTGTCCACCCTGGCCGCCTGGTTTGGCATGAATGACCTGGCCTCGGCCAAGGCCTCGTTTGCCGATCAGGCGGTGATTTTCAAGCGCAAGCACAACTGGCTGATGTGCTGGCTGTACATCGGCACCTTTGGCTCGTTCATCGGCTTTGCTGCTGGTTTTCCGCTGCTGGTGAAAGGCCAGTTCCCGCAGATTGACCCGAGCAAATATGTGTTCTTCGGCCCGCTGGTGGGCGCGCTGGCCCGGCCGATTGGCGGCTGGCTGTCCGACAAAATCGGCGGCGCCAAGGTCACACAAACGGTGTTTGTGCTGATGGTGGCGGCGGTGTTTGGCGTGCTGCAATTTCTGCCGCACGGCGGCCAGGGCGGCAACTTCCAGGGCTTTTTCGCCATGTTCCTGTGCCTGTTCGCCCTGACCGGCATCGGCAACGGCTCGACCTTTATGCAAGTGCCGGCCATCTTCCTCACCCTGCACAAGCGCATGGCCAAGCCGGGCGACGCCGCGCAAAAACAAGCCGCCGCCGACGCCACCAAAGAAGCCGCCGCCGTGCTGGGCTTCTCCGGCGCGATTGGCGCCTATGGCGGGTTTTTCATCCCGAAAAGCTACGGCACCTCGATTGCGTTGACCGGCGGCGTGGAAGCGGCCTTGTATGCATTTATTGCGTTCTATCTGAGCTGCCTGCTGATCAATGGCTGGTATTACGCCCGCAAGAACGCCGAGGTGCCGTGCTGAGCGCTGCGCCAGGCAATACCTGTCTTGTCATCCGTCCGCCCCGTGGGTGGGCGGTTTCTCCGGCTTGTCCACACAAGCATTGCGGCGCCCGCCCCCGGGCGCCGTTTTTTATGCCGGCAGATCGGCCTGTGTCCAATCCGGCAACTGTGCCGCCACCGCCCGATAATCGTCATGCGCAGTGAGCACTTGCACCACGGCGGCCAGCGGCTCGGCAAAGCGCCCCGGCACATCCACCTCGCCAGGCAGACGCAGGGCAAACGCCAATGCCTCGCGCGGCGGGCAAAATTCGGCCGCCACCCCTGGCTTGTTGCCGCGCGCATCCAGCCGATACCAGCCATGGCGGGCCAGATACACCGCATTCAAACCATGCAGGCAGTACGGCGGGCCATTGTCATCCACGCTCAGCCGCTGATAACACAAGGCGGTGGGCAGACCATTGGCGCGCAGCAGCGCCGCCAGCAAATGGCTTTTGCCATAGCAATAGCCAATCCGGTGCGCCAGTACCTCCGACGCCGTGCAGGTGACCGGGTTGGCCTGCGCATCCCAGCTGTGGCGAATGGCGTCGCGCACAAACACAAAACAGGCGCAGGCAATCGCCTCGTCATCGTTCAACCCAGCCGTCAACGCGCGCGCCTGCGCCAGCACCACCGGGTGCGTCCAGTCAATAATCGGGCTGGCGGCCAGATACGGCGCCAGCTCCGCCGCGCGCTCTTGATATCCTGATGTGGGCATTGCCCTTCCTTTCGCTGATTCCACCACATGCCTGAACGGCAAACAAAAAGGCCACGACATTTGCCGTGGCCTTGCGCAAAACTGCAACGAGAAAACGCTAACTTCGCCCCCTGCAAAGGCGCACATCCCCCTGTCGCACACGCACACAGCCCGGCCCACCCGAACACGGTCGGGCGAGCAAGGGGCATCGGCGCAGGGAAGACGTAGAGCAATTCATGTTTTGATCATCCGGCAGGTGCGGGCGCGCGTCAATCGCAGCTTAATCACCGCAGATGATGCGGCGAATATGGACGCATTCACCGCAGGGCGGGCATACTCGAACGATGGACACTGACACCCTACTTTACATTTGGCAAGCCGCTGATTGGCCGCATTGGCGCTACGACCTGAACGCCTTGGCCGTGCCACTGGCCGAAGTCAGCCGCGCCCAAGGCATGCTGCTGGGCCGGCTGGCGGATGTGGGCATGGATTGGCGTGACAGTACCAGCCTGGCGGCGCTGACCGAAGAAGTGCTGCACACCAGCGCCATTGAAGGCGAGCTGCTCAACGTCATGTCGGTGCGCTCCTCACTGGCACAGCGACTGGGGGTGGACATTGGCGCGCTGCCCCCGGCAGACCGGCAAGTGGAAGGCGTGGTGGAACTGGTGCTGAACGCCACCCGCGACAACCAAGCCGCGCTGACGGCCGAGCGGCTGTTTGGCTGGCATGCGGCGCTCTTCCCCACCGGCTATTCCGGCCTGGCGCGCATCAACGTGGGCGGCTGGCGCGATGACGCCGACGGGCCGATGCAAGTGGTGTCCGGCGCGCTCACCCGCCCACGCGTGCATTTTCAGGCGCCGCCCGCCGAACGCCTGCCCGCCGAGATGCAAGGTTTTCTGGACTGGATCAACGCCCCCGCCAGCGAACCGGCGCTGATCCGCGCCGGGCTGGGGCATTTGTGGTTTGTCACCCTGCACCCGTTTGACGACGGCAATGGTCGCCTGGCGCGCGCCATTGGCGAACTGCTGCTGGCCCGCGCCGACGGCAGCCCACAGCGCTTTTACAGCCTGTCCGCGCAAATCCAGCGTGAACGCAGCCACTATTACCAGATACTGGAAGCCACGCAAAAAGGCGGGATGGATATCACCGCCTGGCTGCTGTGGTTTCTGGCCGCCCTGCACCGCGCCATCCAACACGCGCACACCACCCTGGACGCCGTACTGGCCAAGGCGCACTTTTGGCAACGCTTTGCCAGCACGCCATTCAACCCCCGACAAATCAAACTGCTTAACCGCCTGCTGGATGGCTTTGACGGCAAACTCACCACCCGCCGCTGGGCATCGATGGCCAACTGCTCGCAAGACACCGCGCTGCGCGACATCAACCAACTGGTGGCATGGGGCGTGTTGCAGCGCCTGGAAGGCGGCGGGCGCAGCGTGGGGTATGGGTTGACTGGGCAATAGAAGAAGATTTTTCACCGCAGATTGTGCGGAGCATATGGACGCATTCGCCGCAGCGCGGGCATACTCGATACACCCAGTGAAACAGAAAAACCCTTGAGCAATCAGCGCATAACGCCCTTCTGGCCCAACTGCACCGCCCAGCATGCAGCCCCGCCAAGCACGCTGTGCTGAGTATGATTGACTGCGCCAAGCAAGAGACAACACACCATGAGTGAAAAACCCGTTCGCCTGACCGAGCCGCCAGCAGGCTACGCCGCCTGGCTGACCGAGCTTAAAATTCGGATTCACACTGCCCAACAACGCGCCACCCTGGCCGTGAATCGTGAACTGGTGCTGCTGTATTGGCAAATCGGGCGCGACATCCTGGCCCGACAAGCAGAACAAGGCTGGGGAGCCAAGGTGATCGAACGGCTGGCCGAGGACCTGCGTTTGGCTTTTCCGGAGATGAAGGGGTTTTCGCCGCGCAATCTCAAGTATATGCGTGCTTTTGCCCAGGCTTGGCCGGATGAAGCAATTGTGCAAGAGGCGCTTGCACAATTGCCCTGGTATCACCATTTGGCGCTGCTGGATAAGTTACCCGACTCAGAAACTCGCCGCTGGTACGCCGCCAAAGCCATTGAGCACAACTGGTCGCGCAATATCCTGGTGATGCAGATCGAAACCCGCCTGCTGGAGCGCAGCGGCCAGGCGGTGTCTAACTTTCCCATGACCTTGCCCAAGCCACAGTCTGATCTGGCCAGAGAATCACTGAAAGACCCGTACCGTTTCGATTTTCTTGGTCTGACCGATGAAGCGCAAGAGCGCGAAATCGAAGCCGCCCTGGTCAAACACGTCACCGAATTCCTGCTGGAGCTGGGCGCAGGCTTTGCCTTTGTTGGCCGCCAAGTGCTGCTGGACGTGGGCGGCGACGAGTTTTTTATCGACCTGCTGTTCTACCACCTCAAGCTGCGCTGCTATGTGGTGATCGAACTGAAAGGCGGCAAATTCAAGCCAGAACACCTGGGGCAACTGGGCTTTTATATGACCGCCGTAGACCGCCAGATCAAACACGAACAAGACAACCCCACCATCGGCCTGCTGCTGTGCAAGAGCAAGAACAAAGTGGTGGCGGAATATGCGCTGGGAGACAAAAGCCAGCCGATGGGCATTGCCGAATACAAGATGCTGGAATCCCTGCCCGCTGAGCTACAAACCAGCTTGCCGAGCATTGAACAGATTGAGCGTGAGTTGATGGGGGGGTGAGTCCATGGTGGCACCTTGGCAGAGTGTTGCGCTTGGTTCTTGAGACCGTCCTATGCTTGTACTGATCAATCAGCATACCTATTGCGAGGTTCAACCCTATTCAACACAGCACAACGGATTTCTGCTTGCCATGCACTATCCATCCGCAGGAACCGAGCCCATTCTTCGATATCGCGATCAGTTGCTAAATCATCTATGCCGTCACATAGTGGCAGCAGTAGAACAATCTGTTCGTCATCGCTAAGGCGTGCTACAGCACGATAAATTTCGCTATCAAGTTGTTCCATTGTCACTTCACACAACGTATTGTCGCCACCTTCGTACAACAGCAGGCCTAGAAAATCCAGTCCAGTTTCGATGCCTTCTATCTGTTCTGGCGATGGCTGAGCACGAAAACAGTTCAGTACTGATCTGATGATCTGCGCCATCAAGGCCTCACGGTTGATTTTCAGCCATTCCGGCAACGCCTCGGCAATACCACGCAGCCGTTCCCAAAAAACATCATCGCTTTCCATGCTCATGTAGTTTCTTATTCAAGAGGCCACATTAAACAAGAATTTAGGAGAGATGGGTAGAGGCATTGTTGCACAAAATATAGAGCACACACCTCCCCCTCCTTTCGAACTACCCCACCCTCCCCCCTCTGCCTCGCCCGCGCTCT
>ERZ650302.1034-NODE-1034-length-15706-cov-10.785253_pt1 | contig 15706 bp, 20 predicted proteins | sample MGYA00376238_ERZ650302 | MGnify/ENA primary metagenome ERZ650302 (study PRJEB26733, sample SAMN07839298) | wastewater metagenome | biome: urban; feature: wastewater treatment plant; material: waste water | place: USA: North Carolina | collected 2016-04-28 ... | reverse complement strand
TTACAGTTGCTGTCATACTTTACTCCTTTGTATTTTGTAATACAGTATTATATCAACATTTTTGTAATAAATCACTTGATTAAATTACCTTCTAAAATAGATATTGCATATTTAATAATTTCATCATTTGCATTTGGATATAAATTTTTAATTACACTAAATTTATCTTCTATGATTTCAGCATCTTCAATTTGTTCTTCATGGCTTGATGTAATAACTCTTTCAAATATATCTTGAGCTTTTTTTGCTTGTGCTAAGCCACCTTCTATATAAGAACCTTCTGTTGTAGATACTTTCTGATGAGCTAACATTTTACTTACATCATAAATATTTGCCCCATTGTCTAATGCAGTTTGTGCGACCATAGAACGAATATCATGAATTACCATATCATAGATGCCTATTTTACTCATTGCTGATTTAAAATGTTGTAGTGTGGTGCCGTATTTTAATTTAAAAATTCTACCACTTGTAGTTTTTTGTTCTTTTATAGCTTTAATTAAAGTTGGAGTTAAAGGAAATTCAAAATCTTTATTAGTTTTTGCATGTTTTGCAAGTATTTTAAATTTCATATTTTTATAGTCAAGAGTTTCATGACTTAAAGTTAATACTTCATTTATTCTTCGTCCAGTTAATACAAATTTGAAAATACCTCTTGCTATATGATGATGGTAATTACTTAAAGTTTCTACTATTTTTAAGGTATCTTCTTTACTTTTATAATATTTTCTAGCTTTTGGAGTTTCAGGTAATTCAATTTTTTTCCAATTTAATATTCTATCGTTCTCTTCAAAAATTTGAAACAAAATTCTTTTAATACCTTTTATTGTGTTTCCACCTAAATTTAGATTTATCATTCTATTTATAACTTCAAGTTGAATATCATTTTCATTGATATTATCAATGTTTTTTTTACCGATATTATCTTTTACATGGGTATTATAATAAATTGAATAAACTCTAACAGTGTTAATTCTTCTATTGATTTTCTTTTTATCTATCCATATTTTAAATAAATCATTTAGTATTCTACTATCTGATACTTTTTTTTCTATTAGAGTTTTTTCAACTTTTAAAGTACCTCTGTCCTTTAAAGTTTTTATCATTTCATCTTTTTTACCAAGTAAAGATTCAATAGCTTTTGTTATTGAAGTTCCTTTTGGAATATTAAAAGACCTTTTACCTCTACATCTTTTATTATTGTAAATTGTTTCAACAGCTATTTCAATTTTATAAATTCTATTTGGTGGAGAAGTAATCCCTGTCTTTGTATATTTTTCTTCATTTTCTTCAAGAAGTATATACATCCCTTGAGCTCTTAAATCTCCCTCTGTAAGCCTTATTTTAACGGGCTTCATTAAGACTTCCTTTATTATCCCTACTTTTTATGCATTTTTAATAAAAAAGTAGGGATATTTGTAAATTATTATAATTAATTGTATCTTTATATATTTTAATTGATTCTTTAAAAGGCTTATAAATAAGCACTTTATGAATAATTATAGTTTATTATAATAAGATTATGAATATATTTGGGGAATTACTTCTGTTATCATAAGAGATTTATTAGAAAAATATTAAATAGTCATAACTGCCCAAGTTTCATTTTTTATGGGATAGTGTGTTATTATAATTTTTATAAAAAAAGATTATATATTAGGTAGTTTAATGTTTGGAATTGAATTTTTAATTGCGTATGTTTTGTTAGGTATTATTGTTGGAATTGCTGCTGGTTTATTGGGAATTGGTGGAGGTGGAATAATAGTTCCAGTGCTTACAACTTTGTTTTTGGCTCAAGGAATTTCTAGTGAAAATGTTGTACATTTGGCTTTAGGAACTTCAATGGCAACTATTGTTGTTACTTCTATTTCTAGTTTGAGAGCTCACAATAAGAAAAAAGGTGTTCTTTGGGATGTTGTTAAAATGATGGCACCAGGAGTTTTAATAGGAACATTTTTAGCTACATTTTTAGCTTCAATCTTAAGTTCATTGTTTTTGGCTATTTTCTTTTCTATTTTTATGGCTTATGTTTCTATTCAAATGTTTTTAAATAAAAAACCAAAACCTAGTCGTACACTTTTTTCTCCATCTCTTCAATTTTTCTCAGCTTCTGTTATAGGAGCAATTTCTGCAATGGTTTCTATTGGTGGAGGATCACTAAGTGTTCCTTATTTGTTGTGGCAAAATGTTGAGTTAAAAAAAGCAATAGGAACAAGTGCAGCAATAGGTTTACCAATTGCTATAAGTGGAACTTTAGGTTATATGATAAATGGTTGGTCTCACACAAATATGGATAATTTGATGTTAGGTTATGTGTCTTTACCTGCTTTTTGTATTGTTGCATTTTTTAGTTTTTTAACTGCTCCAATAGGAGTTAAATTAGTACACATTTTGCCAGTTGAAATTGTAAAAAAAGTTTTTGCTTGTTTATTAATGTTTCTAAGCATCAAAATGTTGCTTACATTTATTTAAAAAAGAAAAAATTATGAATAAAATATTATTAGATGATAATGAAATTTTTCCATCAAAAGTTGTATGTATTGGACGAAATTATATAGAACATATAAAAGAGTTAAAAAATGAAATACCAGAGGAAATGGTTTTTTTTATTAAACCAAATTCTGCTATTTCAAATGAATTAATTTTCCCTAAAAATCAAAACTCTTGTCATTATGAAGCTGAGATTTCATTTTTAATTAAAGATAATAAAATAAGTGCAGTTGCTTTTGGGCTTGATTTAACTTTGAGAGAAATTCAAAGTAAATTAAAACAAAAAGGTCTTCCTTGGGAAAGAGCAAAAGCCTTTGATGGAGCTGCTGTTTTTTCAAAATTTATCAGTTTCAAAGATGATATCTCAAAGTTGGGAATAGAGCTTTTTATAAATGGTGAATTAAAACAAAAGGGTGATATTTCTATGATGATAAATAAACCTTTGCAGATTATAGAAGAAGCAAATACTTTTTTAACTTTTGAAAATGGTGATATTTTAATGAGTGGAACTCCTTGTGGTGTTGGTGCATTTAAGAAGGGTGATTTGTTTGTTGGGAAGATATTATTTGAAAATAAAATTCTTCTAGAAGAGGAGTTTTTTGTATCGTAAGAAAAAATATCTTTTTATGTTATAATAATTTATACTAACTTTAAGGTAGGCTTAAAATGAAATATTTACTTATTTTAATTCTTTTTGTTTCTACACTTTTTTCAAATACAAATAAAAATAATCAATCACTTTTTACTCAAGAAGAGTTGCAATGGATAAAAAATAATCCAACTATAAAAGTTGGAGTTGATGCAAACTGGCCACCTTTTGAATATATAAATGAAAAAGGTGAATATCAAGGGATAGCTTCTGAATATCTAGAAATAATTAGTAAATATACTGGACTAAAATTTGAAATAAATGCTAGTGATTGGTATAGTGTAATTTCAAATATCAAAGATAAAAAATTAGATATGTTAGCTTGTGTTGCAAAAACATCAGATAGGGAAAATTATTTAAACTATGTCTCTCCTTATTTAACAATAGATGTTGTTGTTATTGCAAAAAAAGAGTTAAATATTAAAAATTTTGATGAAATACAAAACTATACAATTGCAGTTCAAAAGGGTAATTTTGTTTATGAAAAAATAATGAAAAAATACCCAAATGTAAAATTTGTTTTTGCTTCATCAAATAAAGAAGCCTTTGATTTTGTATCTTATGGAAAAGCTGATATTTTTATAGGAAATATGCCTGTATTTTCTTATTTTGTTGAAAAAGAGTTATATACAAATATTGAAGTTAAATTCAAAGCAGATTTTGACAAAATCGATTTATCAATGGCTATTTTAAAAGAGAATACAACTTTATTTAATATTATTCAAAAAGTTATGCCAAAAATTATTGAAGATGAAAAAGAGAAGATAAATAAAAAATGGGTATTTGAATTAAAAGAAGAAAAATCAGCTCATTTTACGCAAGATGAAATTAATTGGATAAAAAATAATCCAAAAATTAAAATTTCAGGAGATTTTTTCTGGCCTCCTTACTCTTTTTATGATGAAAATGGAAATTATATAGGAATTGTTCCAGATATTGTAAATGAAGTATTTAAAGATAGTGGACTTGATTTAGAATATGTAAAAACTAACTCTTGGGCTGACACTATTAATCTAATAAAAGATAAAAAAATAAATTTAATTGATTCAATATCTTACTCAGCATCAAGAAGCGAATATTTGAATTTCTCAAATAAATATATTGGTGCAGAAATAGTAATAATTTCCAATAACAAAGAAACCAATTATATAAACTCTTTTAATAATATCACAAATAAAAAAATAGCAACTGTAAAAGGTTATTCAATAATAGAAGATATAAAAAGAGATTTTCCTCAAATTAAAAATATCAAAGAGTATGATAATGCTTTAGAGGGTTTAAAAGAGTTGTCAAATTCTCAAATTGATTATTTTATTTTAGATATTCCATCTTTTGAATTTTATAGTAAAAAACATGGTTTAAGTAATCTAAAAATAGTAGGACCAACTGGTTATAACTATGGTTATGGCTTTGGAGTAAAAAAAGATGATGTTTTATTAGTTTCTATTTTAAATAAATTATTAGAAAATATTCCAATAGAAAAAAAAGATGAAATCTATAGAAAATGGATAAAAATAGATTATAAAGAAAAAATTGATTATGAGTTGATTTGGAATATATTAACTATTTCAATTATCATATTAGCTATTATATTTTATTGGAATCGAACACTAAAAGAAGAAATTTCTCAAAAAGAAAAAATCCAAAAAGAGTTAGAAAAAGAACGAAATAATATTCAAGCTTTAAATGAAGAGTTAAAAAAAGCAAAAGATGTAGCTGAAAATATATCAAAACAAAAAAGTGAGTTTTTGGCAAATATGAGCCATGAAATAAGAACTCCTATGAACTCAGTAATTGGCTTTACAGAAATCTTAGACAAAGAAATAACAAATCCTGTTCATAAAGAGTATTTAAATTCTATAAAAAAAGGTGGAAATGCACTTTTAAGAATCATAAATGATATTTTAGATTTATCAAAAATAGAAGCTGGAAAACTAGAAATCAGAAATGAATCTTTAAATCCAACAAATCTATTTTTAGAAATAGAATCAATTTTTCACTCTAAAATAATTAGTAAAAATATCGCATTTATTGTTGATATTGATAAAACAATTCCTAAATATATAATTATGGATGGAGTTAGAATTCGACAAGTTTTATTTAATTTAATTGGAAATGCCATTAAATTTACTCAAAAAGGTCATGTGAAACTAAAGGTTGAAAATGTTTATAAAGATAATATAAAAAGTAAAATTGATTTGATTTTTAGTGTTGAAGATACTGGAATTGGAATTGATGAAAAAAATTTAGAGACGATTTTTAATGCTTTTGAACAACAAGATAATCACGATGTAGCAAAATATGGTGGAACAGGTTTAGGTTTAGCAATTTGTACAAAATTAATTAAAATGATGAATGGTGAGATAAAAGTAGAAAGCCAAAAAAACAAAGGTTCAACTTTTACGGTAATTTTCAGAGATATTCCAGTTAGTTCAATGGAAGATGAGGTTGTAACTTCTAAACTAAAAGCTTCAAATATTATGTTTGAAAAAGCTGTAATTCTTGTGGTTGATGACGTTTTAGAAAATAGAAAATTAGTACAAGCTAGTTTAAAAGATTATGATATAGATTTAATAATGGCTGAAAATGGAAAAGAAGCAATAGAATTATTAAAAAATGTAAATGTAAATTTGATATTAATGGATTTAAGAATGCCTGTAATGGATGGATATGAAGCAGCAACAATTCTTAAAAATGATGAAAGATTAAAAAATATTCCACTAATTGCCTTAACTGCTTCTGTTATGGGAAAAGATTTGGAAAAAGTATCAAAATATGGTTTTGACGGGTATTTAAGAAAACCAGTAATTTTAGATGATTTAATTGAAGAGTTGGCTAAATATTTAAAATACCAATCTCTTCACAATGATATAAAAGAAGAAAACAACAATAAAATAATTGATTTAGAAAAACTAAAAGTTGTGGTAAACAAACTAGAAAATGAGTTTAAACAAGAGTGGTTAAATATAAAAGATGGTGGAGATTTTTCTTTAATAGAAGAGTTTGCAATAAAATTAAATGAATTAGCACTAAAAGAAGAGATATATTTATTAGATGATTATTCAAAAGAGTTAATAAAAAATGTAGAATCTTTTGATATAGAAAAAGTTGATTATTTAATGAATACATATTTAGAATTAATAGAGAATTTAAAGGCTAAACTTGGAAACTGAAAGCAAAATTTTAATAGTAGATGATATAGCAAAAAATATTCAAATGGCAATGAATATTTTAAAAAATGAAGGTTATAAAATGTTTTATGCTAAAAGTGGAGAAATGGCACTTAAATTAGTAAATGAACATGATTTTGATTTGATATTATTGGATATAATGATGCCAGATATGAACGGTTTTGATGTTTGTGCAAAGTTAAAAAATGAAGCTAAAACAAAAAAAATCCCAGTAATATTTTTATCAGGAAAAGACTCGACTCAAGATATAGAACAAGCTTATGAGTGTGGTGGAATTGATTATGTGGTGAAACCTTTTATTACAATTGAGTTGATTACAAAGGTTAATTCTTATGTTAGATTAAAACAATTAGAAGATAAATTTGAGAAAATTGAGGGCTAAAAATGTTTAAAAAATATGAAAACAAAATTTTATTAGTTGATGATGACCCAAAAAATCTACAAGTTGCGATGAGTATTTTAAAAGATTACAATGTTATTTATGCTCAAAGTGGAGAAAAAGCTTTAGAGTTATTAGAAAAAAACAGATTTGATTTGATTTTACTTGATGTTGTAATGCCTACAATGGATGGTTATTATGTTTGCTCAAAAATAAAAGAGAATGAAAAAACAAAAAAAATCCCAGTAATTTTTCTAACTGTAAAAGATGATGAAAAAGATATTGTAAAAGGTTTTGAATTAGGAGCGGTTGATTATATTACGAAACCATTTTACAGTGAAGTTTTACTAAAAAGAGTTGAAGTTCATTTAAAATTAGCAAGTGTAATGAATGAACTTGAACTTATGAATACGAATTTAAGTGGTATAGTAAAAGAACAAGTTGAACAAATAAGACAAAAAGATAAAATAATTGTTCAACATTCTAAAATAGGAGCTATGGCATCTTTGATTGATGTTATTTCTTTACAATGGACAAAACCTATTGATAAAATAAAATTCTATTTACAATCTTTAGATTTTAAATTGGCAAATATAAATGAGTTTAAAGAAGATGATATATTCAAAAAAACATTAGTTGAAATGGATAAATTAGATCAAATTATGCATGATTTTCATAAGTTCTTTAACAATCAGAAAAATAAAGAAAATGTAAATCTAAAAGTATCTTTGGACAATGCTCTTTTTTTATTAAAAGATGAAATAAATAGTTTGGATATAGACCTGAATGTGACAGGGAATAATTTATTATCTTTAAATATTGTTTTTGATGAAATAAAACATATTTTTAGTAAATTAATAGCTAAATCAATAGAGAATTTTAAATTAAATGAATTTGCAGAGAAAAAAGAGATTAATATAAATTTTGAAAATAAAGATGAATCAATTTATATAATTTATAGCGATAATGCAACTACTTCTAATAAAAATCAAAATGAAGATTTTGATTTAGGATTTTATTTAGTAAAAGTATTTGTAGAGAAAAATTTTGGATTATTAAATGTTGAAAAAATGCAAAATGGAATAAAATATATAATAAGATTTGATAAATAAAAAGGAAATATTTAATGAAATATAATGAATTAAACGATGAAGAAAAATATGTAATAGAAAATAAAGGAACAGAATATCCATTTACTGGAAAATATAATGATTTTTATGAAAAGGGAATTTTTACTTGCAAAAAATGTAATGCTCCACTTTATAAATCAGAAGATAAATTCAAATCAGGTTGTGGATGGCCTAGTTTTGATGATGAGATAAAAGGCGCTGTAAAAAGAGTTCCTGATAAAGATGGAAGAAGAATAGAAATAGTTTGTGCCTCTTGTGGAGGGCATTTAGGTCATGTTTTTGAAGGTGAAGGATTTACAAATAAAAATACAAGACATTGTGTAAATTCTATTTCTTTAAATTTTCAAAAGGCATAAATTATGATTAAAAAAGCATATTTCGCAGGCGGTTGTTTTTGGGGCATCGAATTTTATTTTGATAAATTAGAAGGTGTTATTAGTGCAATTTCAGGATATATGGGTGGTCATATAGAAAATCCAAATTATCAGGTTGTATGTAGTGGTTTTTCTGGTCATTTGGAAGTTGTAGAGATAACTTATGATGAAAATGTAGTTTCATTTGAAAGTCTAGCAAAACTATTTTTTGAGATACATGATTTTACTCAAACAAATGGTCAAGGACCAGACATTGGAAGTCAATATTTATCTGCAATTTTTTATGTGGATGATGAACAAAAAGCTATCAGTGAGAAATTGGTTTTAGAGTTACAGCACAAAGGTTTTAAAGTAGCTACATCTTTATATGAGTTAGTAACATTTTATGAGGCAGAAGAGTATCATCAAGACTACTATGAAAGGCACAAAAAAGTGCCTTATTGTCATAGTTATAGAAAAATATTTTAGATACTTCCTAAAATATAATATAAGTGTTTTTTATCTGATTTTTCAAGTTTTACATGGTATTTATCAGCCCAATGTAAAACTTCTTCATGAAATTCTTCTAAAATTTCAGCAGAGTCATTTTCATCACATTTTATTTTTAGATGGTGATATTTGTTTGATAATCCTACATAGGCATTCATTTTTTTTAGATGGTCATTTAATGCAAAAATATGTTTTGAAAATTTACTAAAATTTGTTGTTTCTTCTATTATTTTCTCAGTTTGTTTAATCAAAGCTTCACTTTTTGGATACCCTAATTGTGATAATATTACTTCAGCAGTTACTTCTAATTGCATTTTAATCCTTCTTAATTTAATTATTATTAATACTAGCGAAATAATTTTAAATAATAAATAAAAAAAATACATGCAAAATATACTAATGTGTATAATTTTTAATCAAATCATTTTTTTCAAGATTTGTAAAATAGCTATGTTATAATGATTAATTAAATTTTATAAAATATTTAAGGAGTGAATATGTCAGTTTTATTAGAGTTTACAATGTTTCCTACTGATAAAAGCGAGAGTAAAAGTAAAGAAGTTTCAGAGGTAATAAAAATAATTAGAGAAAGTGGTGTAAATTATCAATTAACAGCAATGGCAACATTAATAGAAACGCAAACTATTTCAGAAGCTTTAGCCTTAGTAGAAAAGTGTTATTTAAAACTAGAAGAGTTAGGTTGTAATAGAGTTTATTCAACTTTAAAATTTGATATTAGAATAGGTCATGAAAATAGACTAAAAACTAAAATAGAATCCATAGAAAAACATATTGGAAAAGTTTCAAAATAGTCTAAAAAAGACTGTTTTGAATTCCTGTATCTTCTTCTCCTAGTGCTTTAAGTCTAAAACTATATCGGTGTTCACTACTTCTTCCAAATTCTTTTATGGCATCTACATGGGCTTTTGTTCCATAACCTTTGTGTTTATCAAAGTTATAGTTTGGAAAATTTTTTGAAATATCTAACATATATCTATCTCGACTAACTTTTGCTAAAATAGATGCAGCACTAACTTGTGCAACTGTAGCATCTGCTTTTATTTTACAATTTAAACCAGAAATCCCAAATGTTGTATTTCCATCCATTAAAAACTCATCACAATAATTTTTTAGAGTTTCCATTATTTCCGTTATAGAACTTTTTAGACAAAAACTCAAACCTTTTTCATCAATAGTTTTCGCATCTGTAAAAACTATGTGATATTTTGATTTTTTAATTATTTCTTCAAAAAGTTTTTCTCTTTTTTTTTCACTTAAGACTTTTGAATCATTTAATCCATTTATCTCTTCAAGTAAAATAGCCCCAGCAACAACCAATGGACCAGCTATTGGACCTCGTCCTGCTTCATCAATACCACATAGTTTTAACATATTTCTTAAACTCCTAAAAAGTTAAATCAAGTTCGATTAATAAGGACTTTATCAAACTTTTTATAAAATCCAAGTTAAAGCATATTTAATCAACTTCTAACTTATATGGTTAGAAATAGGTTAGAAATAGAAACGCTTAAATATTGAATTTTTACTTTGAGAGTATAACTAAAATTCTATAAATGAATAAGGCTTTGAAATGGCTATGATTAAATCAAAAAAATACACAGGTGTTTACTACAATGAATTAGAAAACAAGGATAAAGTTTATTATTTTAATTATAAAGATAAAAATGATAACAATAAATTAAAATGGGTAAAAGTTGGTAAATATTCAGAGGGTATAAGAGAAATAAATGCAGTTAATTTAAGAAATGAACAAATATCAAAAATGAAGCACGGGGAAGATATTACAGTAATAGCAAATAAGAAAAAAGTAAATATTACAACTTATGATGATTTAGCACAAATTTATTTTAATGATAAAAATGTAGATAAATACAGAATCAATAAATATAATATTCATATAAAGCCACACTTAGGAAATAAAGATATTAAATCAATTACAAAAGATATGATAAAAAAGATTTTAGATGATGTAATTGCAAAAGGTAGAGAAAACCAAACAGTAAACACAATTAGAGAGCTTACAGGTGCAATCTTCAATCATAATATAAAAGAGCATAGCTTACAGCTTATTAACCCTTGTAATGGTGTTAAAAGGTTAAAGGTTGATAATGATAGAGAAAGATATTTATCAACAGATGAGATAAAACAACTAAAAGAGCATTTTAAAGATAATTTTCTATTATCACTATTTATAGATTTATCACTTCAAACAGGTGGAAGATTTGAAACAATCCTATTAGTACAAAAAAAAGATATTAACTTAAATGATGGAACTATTACACTTTATAACACTAAAACAAAAACAACCTACACAGGATTTTTACAAGATGATTTAATAGAGCTATTAAAAGAGTATCTATCAAAATTAAAAGCAAATGATTATCTTATAAGCTATGAAAATCAACACGATATAAAACTCAATCAAAGCCCTATTAAAAACAGAATACAACCTATTTTAAATAAATTGTTTAATGTTGGATTATCAACAGATGATAGAAAAAACAGGGTAGTAATTCACACATTTAGACATACATTCGCTTCACACCTTGCAATCAATGGAGTACCTATTTTTACAATTCAAAAACTTATGAATCATAAGAAGATAGAACAAACTTTAAGATATGCAAAACTAAGCCCCGAGAATGGAAAAAATGCAATACAAGGATTATATAAATGAAATTTACAGATACTTTTATAAATAGTTTTAATGATGGATTTGTACAATTATATGTAGGAACAATACCTACAGATAATTATGAAGTTTATCAGAAGATGGAAGATATTTTTACAATAGAAGATATAAATTGTTACTTTGATTTTTTAAATGAACTTCCTTTTAATGTACATAAAGAAATATCTTTAAAGATTTGGAATTATATTTATAGTTTAAAAGTTGTAAATCCATATTTAGATAAAAACAATCAATACACTTTAGAAAATAGAGGAACACAAATAAAACAAAATAAAATAAGAGATAGTATAAATAAAGATTTGAATAGTGCTAAAAATTTTAAAATGCTTATTGATAAAATTTTCACAGTTGCAGACCACACACACAAAGGAAAAAAAATTCATAAAATAGGATATAAAAATAATAAAGTAAACTTGTACGGCTACAATAAAAGTGGGGATTTACTTAATCGAAATGAAATTAAAGATTATAATATTAATGATTTATTTGAAATAGTAGATTTAATTATAGATGACTTAGAGTCAAAAGAGTTTAATTTTATATCTAATAAAAAATATAACTTAGAAAAAAAATATACTACAAAAGAAGATTTTAAAGAGTATCTAATAAGTATTTGCAAAACTCATAAAATAAAATATTCAGATAGTATAAATCAACTTTTAGAAAATTTATTTTAAACACTTATAGAACCGTTTTTATAATACTTCAATAGATGGGGAAAAAAATCCCTATTCTAATTTTTACTACTTGCCTTTATCCTATTATAGTTTCACTAACTTATAAGCAAATTTAAAAAGATTAGTACTAATCCCAAAAGGATTAAAAAAATGAGTAATAACAAATTGCTTACAGATGAGCAAAAAGAATTATATTCTTTAATGTTACCGTTATATGGTGCCTTAGTTTCTCAAAAGAACACGGCTAAAATATTAAATGTTTCAGTTGCTACTCTTTACAGAATGAGAGAGTCAGGAGTTGGAGCTGGTTACAAAAAGTTAGATAGTAAATCTAAAAATGGAACGGTGGTGTATCCACTTCAAGAGATAGTTAAATATTTAACTCAATCAAATGTTAAAACGGCTTAGGGGGTATGTAATGAAGCTACTACTAATAAACAACTATTTGCAAAAGCTTGATGTTTTAAGAGCTAACCCTTTAAGAAATGCTTATGAATTGAGTGAGTTAAAAAGTGAGATTAGCAATATGATAGATGGTTATGTTTTGAAGCATAAAAAAGAAGATGTATTTACAGATATCTTAAATCATATCTATTTAGATGTAGAAGATGCTTTGTATGAAGCCTTTGAATTATCAGGAGGTAGATTATGAAATCTTTAAACGATAAGCCCGTTTTAATAAATGGAATGGATTCAAGGATATTTTATCGAAAAAGCAAGAGTAACAAAAAGGATAAAGTGAATATTTATACTTCAGAAATGATAGTAATTATAGATGAGCTTTTAAAAGGTAGTGAAACTAATTTCAAATATCCAGATGGAATTACAACCCTTAAGACTCTTACAAGTTGGGACGAAAAAGATTTAAAAATTAAGAGATTATCAAATAAGATAATTGAACTTAGGAAGATAATCCCAAAAAGTGCAATATTAACTTTTAGAGATTTTTACAACTCTAAAGATGAGTGGAAGTATGGAGTTATAAAAGATGATGAGGTTATACTCTTTTTGCAGAAGTTAAAGCAAGAGATTATAAGCAAAATAGGGATATAAAAAAGTGGCTTAAGACTTGAAAAAATACCCCTTATTAAGTAATATCAAGTTAAAGCAAGATATTATCTTCATATTTAAACAAAACAGCATAAAGCCCTTATATCGTAGGGCTTATGTTTTTATAAAACAATACTTTAAGAAATAAGACTCTTAATGTATAAAGGTAATTATACTATGAATATACTTCAAGAACTAGAAAATTATATCAATGAATTTAATCAGGATAATAATGAAAATAATAGCATAGACACCATAAGAATAGACTTTAGTAAGCAACACAAAAAAAAGAGTTTGGAGCAGTTAGGAAGATGGAAAAAGATAAATAAGAATGATAAAAGGATAATGGATAAACTCAAAAGAAGATTATCTGTTGATGAGGTTACAAGTGCTTATCAATTAGAAAATCATAACATATACTATTACAACAGTAACAGAGACAAGCCAAGGTATAGAATAGCTACTATGGTAATATTTGGATTAAAGCAATATCACAAAGCCCCACCACCTCAAAACATAGTTACAAAAATATTATCCATTCTTAAAAATATTACTAATATTGATTTGTGTTTGGATATAAAGCAAAAGCCAAACATAAAGCTATTACAAGAGTATTTTGAATTAAAAAGATACATAACAAAAGATGGAATATTTACAGATACTTATTATATCAATAAGACAAATATTGTAATGATAGATAAAATCACGATTTACAATAAAGCTTTTAAAAATAAATTAGATGGTATTTTGTATAGGGTAGAAGCTACAATCTCAATACCGAACCATAATTATTTAGCTTTACCACTTCACGAATTTAAACAAATTACAGATTTAGCAAAAGGTATAAAATGAGTAAGCAAAAGATAGAAGAAAAAATTAAAGAAATATTATCAAAAGATAAAAGCTTAACGGGTGCTATTGTAACGGTTGGAGTTACTTGTAAGATAACAAATAAGAAATATACTCTTAAAATAAAACTATAATTGATGAGGTGATGGAGTTAATATCTTCTTATAACCTCATCATAATCAAAATAACCTATCTAAACTTGATAAAAGAGTATCAGAACTACATACCCTTATCAAGGGGCTTATCAAGGGGCTTATAGTATAGTATAATTTAGCTATTTTATAGGTATAATACAACTAATTTATATTAGGAGTTAAGAAAATGGAGTTACTTATATTTTTTGCTGGTTTGTTTGCAACAGATTTATTTTTAATAGCAAAAGGTTACTAAATGATAATAGAGATAAATGATGACTTATTCTACAAATTAGTTGAACTAATGAAAAATAGAAATACTACAATCTACAATGAGTTAAAAGATATAAAACCACTTGATACAGTTGCAACAGATACACTTGCAAAAGCCCGTGAGCTTAAAACTCAAAAGGTGAAGCAACTAATTAGCAGAACTATCAAAGAGCTTTTAAGCAAGGATATAAGCCCTTCAAAATACAAAGTAAATAAGGCAACTAGAATTGCATTTGTTACACTAAATAAATATTATGATGATATTTTGGAAGAGATTAAAAGGTAGGTTTAAAGTGAGTGAATTAACGATTAAACAAATTTTATTTTGTGAAAACTACATACTTACAAGAGATATAAAACAATCTTCTTTAAATGCTGGTTATAGTGAAAGTTATTCTAAATCAAAAGCTTATGAGTTATTGCAAGATGATAGAATACAAAAGAAAATTCAAAGTTTAGAGAGTGAGCATAATCAAAACCATTTTAAAAGATTATCAATAATAGCAAATAAAGAACTTGAAAATATTTTACTTGATGATGATAACAACAATACAAAATTAAGAGCTATTGAATTGATTTATAAATTGAGCGGAATAATTAAAGATGATAAAGTATTCTTAAATATTCACAACACAAACAGCATTCAAACTAATACAAAAAGCCTTGATGATTTTTATGATGATATTACTAAAATTGAATAGATAGATAAATTAAATGATGGAATAGAGTTTATTTGTTTTGTTGGACGCTCGGTTTTGAAAACGAAGCGTTTAAAATTATTCTAACATAGCTAAAAAGTAAAATCTATCATCAATCGATAAATCTATCAAATGCAAAAGAAATCATTTTAAGAGCATTTAAACTATGTTTGTTTAAAGTTATGATTTGAACATTTGTACCCTATGTACTATCGAGGTTGCAAAAGATAATATGATTATTTTCATATTATAGATTAATTCAATATTGATGGGGTCATTACAAATGAGGTCATCTATTCGTTAAGAATAAATCAAAATATATGGGGTCGATACAATCGAGGTCATCTATTTATTGAGAATAAATCAATAACTAAGCACCCTAAGTGATATTTAGGTTGCAAAAGATAATAAGATTTTTCTCTTATTATAGATTTATGATGACTTTGTCTATTTAGACAAACCAAACTTTAATCTTGCTACAATCCTACTTTTAAAATGTAGATATAAAAAGGTAGAAAAAAGCTAAATTTTTACCTAAGGGTAGACATAGGGTAAACTTTTGAGAAAAAAGAAACCTTAAAGTAGCTTACAAGCCCTATTATATAAGTGT
>ERZ650302.1033-NODE-1033-length-15707-cov-8.925952_pt1 | contig 15707 bp, 19 predicted proteins | sample MGYA00376238_ERZ650302 | MGnify/ENA primary metagenome ERZ650302 (study PRJEB26733, sample SAMN07839298) | wastewater metagenome | biome: urban; feature: wastewater treatment plant; material: waste water | place: USA: North Carolina | collected 2016-04-28 ... | reverse complement strand
TGCGGGCGCAATATTGGTCTACCCGCGTATCCCGCGAGCAAACATGGTTGGTGTACTCGGTATGGGTCACCTGTTGCTCGACACAACCATCGAAACTGCCATCAGTCACGCTTTCGGCTTTGTCCTGGGCATCCGTTCCCACCGAGATGAAAGGTGCATCCATGCTCGGTTTGTTGCCTGCCGGCGTGTTGAGGATAGACTCGGTGATGGTCTTGCCGACCTCCGATTGGTGCAAGGCGGTATTACCTTGTGAGGTGAGGTCAGTCGATGCGTTGGTGGCGCCCCCGTAATAGCCTGACTCAGGCGGTGCGCTGGTGTAGCTGGGCAGCGCTCCGGCTGGGTCAAAGCCGCTTATTGCCGACTGCTCCTGGCCTTTGATGCCTTTGGCAAACTCGCTGCCTTGGTTGTATTGCTCATTGGCCCCGACCGAGGCGGCCAGCGACAGGGCGGCCAGCCACAGCGTTAAGAGCAGACGACATTGAGTCATGCTACCTCCTGCCCCTTGATCAATGTGCTTTCGCGATGCAGTGCCAACGCCTTGGTGGCCGCCAGTCGGCAGAGATCCAGGAGTTCACGTTGCTGCTGCGCGGCATGGACTCTGGCCCAGGCGCGGTCGCGATATACCCAGGTGAAACGACCGGTGTTGCACGTCACACCCACCAAGAAGGCAACAAGTACCGCGCTCAGTAGCAAGTTTTTCAGCAGGGCATGTGCTTCTTCTTGCGGATCCGCCACGTATGACGACTCGGAATAAGGACGCAGCACCTTGATAGGCTCGGACACTGCGTCGATGTCAGATACAGCTGTGGGCTCCTCGGCCCTCTCGATGATATCAAGCGGCATAGCCCGCCCAGTGGGGAGGGTTTGCTCATCAAAAAGGGCGCTGTGCTCAACGCGCGCTTCAATCAGGGGAGACAGGGGGGTGAGCGTATCGGGGGCCACGCTCAGCAGACACAAGATCCAGGCCGCCAGGGCCGCGAGTGCATGCACCACAAAGGTGGTGGTGAAACGAAAAACGCCGAGGACGACGTTTGTCATCTGGTCGAACGCGTTTTCAGTCTTGCGGTACTCCTCGCGGATAGCCTGGTTAAAACAGAGGTGGGCGGGTTGCGTTGTCATGGGTGTTGCTCCTTGCAGTTAGGGATGGGCGGCCAGGATGGCCTTGGCGGTGCCGGCGCACTCGCCGGACTCTGCCACTTTGGTCAGGGCCTGTTGCAGGGCAAGGTTGCCCGCAATGCGGTCATAGGTCTCACCACAGGTCACCACCAGGGCGGGGACGGCATTGATGCCGTAGCGACGAAACGCCTGGGGATCGATTTGCACCCCGCCGCGCTGGTCTTCATTGACCAGCTGCAAGACCGCGTTAGCTGTCTGGCGCATGTCGTTATTGACCATGCCGCGCAACGTGGCGGGGATCCCGAACCGGTCGGCGTCCAGAATGAGGCGCTTAAGCCCGGTTTGCGGGATGGAAAAAGAGACAAAGTAGAGCGCTTGGGGTACCGGTTTGGCCCCCGCGGCAGCCTGTTGTTGGCGGGCCAGGGATTGCGCCCACTGGTTATCGGTATTGTTCATCTGTCCACTGCTCTGCTGGCCCAGTTCGCTGGCCGCTTGCAGGTGCGCGTTACCCGGTGGATTGGCAATGAGCCCGTCAATAAATTGCTGTGCATGGGCCAGGTCAGTTTGTGCCGGGTCTGCTGCGTATGCCGGACAGATCAGCATGCCGAGCAGGGTGAAGATCAAGGGACGTGTCATCGGTCATCCTTACAAAAATACGCAGTTGCGTTTGCGCCACATCAGATAGCCGAAGTTCTTTCGGTCATTGGGCATGTTGTGGCCGGTGCCCCACAGGGTGGTGGTTTTGCCAAAGGGGTGGCAGGCCGTCACGTCCGGGTGGACGTTGACCATCTGATAACGCCAGCGCTCTTTGGGCACGATGGCCGAGGGGTATTCAAAACAGACGGCGCGATCCTTGCCGACAGAGTTCATGATCATGCCCTGGCGGTGGAGCTTGGCTGCCATCCGCTCGGAGAGCAGGATGGAGGACTGCATAGGGCTGAATTCGTTGCTGACGTAGCCGGTGAAGGGATACATGGAGCCGTGCGCGCCGGCACACCAAAAGAGCGCGTCGATGGGCTTGCCAAAGGCACTGGCCATGGCATCGGCAGCGCAGGCCCCCTGGGCAATCACGTTGTTAAACAGCATGGCCTCGGGGCTCAAAATGAGCGCGATAGATGAGTCATTCCAGGTGGGATCAAGCTCGGAGAGGTAACCGATATCCATGTCGCCGCCCTGCAGGCAGCCCATGGAGGTGATGATGTTGAGCCAGTAGGTCAGCGGGTATTTGTACCAGTGAACGTGATAAAACGCGCCCGCGACATCCTTGTCACTCTGTCCAGCTGTCCCGGTGCCTACTTTGCCAATCCCCAGACTGATCCCGCCCATATTGACCAGGCAATAGGGGGCACGGGTCACATCGGTGAGCGCCATCGGCTCCCAATACCCGATAGCGAGGCCTACGCGATACAAGATCCCCATTGGGCAGATCTGGATAGGCATGGACGGATTGCTGGTATCCGGCGCGGGGCCAGACATGAGGGCGACGCTACCAATCGAGATGGGGAACAGGCATTCCCAACAGACGTCGGTAATAGGGTTCACAAAGTTGCCCTGGCACTCGGCATCGGCTGCACCCGCAGAGGGCGAGAGCAAGGCGGCGCACAGCATGATGGCAAGCAGGGGGTGTTTCATGGCTGTGGCTCCAGGGTGAAGGTGTCGACCTGCAGACGCAGTCCGCCAGGGGCCGCGCTCACTTTGGCGGGCACTGCCGTCAGGGCAAACTTGCGGCTCAATACGCCCTCCTGGTCGAAGTAGATGCGGGTGTCGAGCGTGTTGGTGGCCTTGCGAATATCGCCGTTGACCAGGATCACCTTGTAGATGAGCGTGGCGGGACGTTGTTTGCGCATCCAGGACACCTGGCGAGGATCATCGGCATCGATAAAGTAGAGGGTTTGGGTAAAGGGCACGGTGGCCAGCGGGTTGACCTTGTCGCCCTGATGGGCAAAGACTTGCCCCTTGTCGTCGGCGATGTCCTGGCTGACGGTAAAGGTGGGATCGACAAAATGGGTACTGTCCTTGCTCGCCAGGGTGAGCCCGGTGACCGGTGTCGGGCGCAGGCTGTTCTTGATCACCCGCTGCTTGAATGCCTCCTGTTGCTCGGCAAGTTCGCCACTCTCCTGCATGGCCTGCAGGCGGTCATGGATAGTGGTCAGCATATCCGGCTCGGTGATGGGGTAGAGATCGCCCCAGGTGCCCAGATTGGCAGCATGGGCCTGACCACCGAGGGCCAGGGCGATGTACAGGCAGGCGACCCTCATTGCGCCCCCTCATGCCAGGTGGTGGCTGGCTGGGCAAGCTGCGCTCGCATCCGGGTGGCGATGTCGTGTTGGATAGTGCGGGTAATGTCATCGGCCCCCCGTACCACCGAGGGGGAAACCAGGATGAGCGCCCGGTGCTCCTGCTGCCAGGCGGAGAGGCTGGCATCTAGCGCCTGGGTAAAGCGGGCAACCAGTTGCTTGCTTTGCGCTTCGGTCAGGGACTGGCTGGCCGATTGCTCCATGAACTGATCGATGGTGCCCTTCATATCAAAGGCCACGGGGGTTGGCGTACGGTGCATGGCCAGCCAGCCGGTTGTGGCCAGGTTGAGGGCGGTCAGCACCGCCAGTGCCAGCATCCATCCCCGGCCAGTGCGCCGGGGTGCTTTGGTTGCGGGTGCGTTGTCCGTGGGCGGCGGGGGGATTAATGGTGCCATGATGCAAGGGCCTCCATTTCGTCGGGAAAGCGCAGCAGTGCCAGCTCATAGACCGCGTCGTGAATGTCGACGCCTTCGGCTCGGCGCTGTTGCAGAAACTCGAAGTCCTTGCCGTTGGAGCTGAACATGGCGCGAGAGAGGGGGTCGACAAACAGCCGGTGGAACGAACTGGTGTCATTGATGCGCAGCATGAAGGAGCTGAACCACTGATCTTTGGCATCGCCAAAGCGGCTGATGGCCAGGCGCTCGAGCTCGCTGAACTGATTGGGGCGGTTCTGGTTGTAGATCTTGAACTCGCTCGCATCCTGCTTGAGGACGACCTTGAACGCCGAGTTGCCCCAGGCTGCTTTGGCGGCGCTGCTGGCGTCATCGGCATCAAAGTCTTTGATGTTTTGCGAGATGGTGATGAACGAGCCGGTATGACGGCGCACGGTGCGATAACCGGTTTCGATGAACGACCCCACCTTGTCGTTTTTGAAGTTAAGGAGCTTCCAGCCCTCATCGATGCAGCACACCTTTTTCAGGCTGCGGTCGGAGCGATACATCTTGTCCTCGATATAGATGATGAGCGAGAACATCACGGCGACCAGCAAGGAGGGTTTGTCCTGCAGGCCACCGAGCTCGAGCACCACCATGTTGGCATCGTCCGTCAGCGAGGGGCTGTCTGAGTTGAAGAACTCCCCGTAAATACCGGTTGAGCAATATTTGCCGAGCAGCTCGATGATCTCGTCCATGCGCGAGGTGATGGAGGCCGAATTGGCATAGTGCTCATGGTCACGTTCGGTTTTTAAAAACGCGACCACATCATCGATACGGGCTTTTTGTTGCTTGACGTTCCAGGCGTTGAGGATCCCGCGCAGCAACAGATCTTCATGCACTTCATCGAGCTTGCCGTTAGGGCTGGCCAGTACCGACAGCTGATCACGGATCCGCTCACCGGAGGCATGAATATTGGTGATGTTGGCAAAGGGGTTGAACTTGAGGTTCTGGCCGTCGAGATAGGTGCCGCCGACGTTTTCACAAAAGCTCTTGTAGCCATCCCCCATGTCAAATACCCAGACCGAACCGCCCGAATCGAGCACACTGCGCAAGATGGGTTGCACCAGGCCGGTTTTACCGGCCCCGGAGGTCCCGCTGACCGCCATGTTGTAGTTGGTGTTGCCAAGGCCCGTGTCGAAAATATCGAGAAAGGCCAATTGGTTACGGTAGGAGGGGGCGAGCAGGCCACTTTGGCACAGCCGGTTATCGGCGACCAGCGGCAGCAGGTTGACCGCCTGGGTGCTTTCGGCGCGGGAGGTGGCCCCGGAGGCTTTCAGATCATCCCACAATCCCTCACCGGCACAGAACGGGAACATGGCCAGGTAGTTGCGCATCTGCATGAAAACCGGGCTGTAGAGGTGCAGGCCGTTTTTCTTGAAGGTGTTGATCACCTGTTGTTCACAGATGAGGGCCGCCTCTTCATCATCGGGACAAAATGCGGTCAGGTTGAAGAAATAGCGCACCAGACAGCTGCTATTACTGTTGAGGTTTTCCCGCAGCGCCCCCCACTCCTGGGCCTGTTTGCCCACGCCGGGAAAGAGCTTGCCATAAGGGGAGTTGGCCTTTTTATCGAGGTCGAAGAATTTGCGAGTGGCTTCGTTTTGGGTGGACACCTGCTCCTCGGCTTCCAGGGTCATGGTCAGCACAAAGGGGCTGGCCACGCAGAGATCGGGGCTGAGCAGGTTGCTGATGTTATCCCCCCCTTGCCAGAGCATGAACAGGTCCGGGTTTTGCTCCAGCATGAAATTCATGATCCGGGCACGGGATTTTTGGCCATCACCCGCATCCAGGGTTAGCAGCAGATAATCCGGTTTCACTTCGAGACTGGTGCTGCGGTCAAGGCACTGAAAATTGAGCTCATCGTACTGTTGGAGGTTTTTGGGCGTGGCGATGATCTGCTCGGGCCGGTGGTTGGCCATCTGGTTGATGATGTTCACGAATGCCGTCTGGTCTACCTGCGCGGTGGCGATCTTGGCGGATTCCAGGGATGCGCGAACAATTTTGAGCAGGTGGCTCAGCTCGGTAATAGCGGTCTTGTCGAGTTTTTTGGCTTTGGCGCAATAGGAGATATAGACCCGATAATCGCGCAAGGTCAGCGGCAAATTGGTGGGGCTGCCGAACCGGCCATGGGCAGCGCTGTGGTAAAAGGCCCGCGTGATGCGGTTAAAGCGCTCGGCATGTTTCCCTTGCCAACTGAATTGGGCAATGCCGTGATCAATCTGGTCACCAATAACCTTGGTCGACACCAGATGCACCGAGATAGGCACCTTGCGTGGCAGTTTGCTTTTGACCAGATCATCGAGCACCTGGACGATGTGCTCATTAGCCCCGATGAGGGGGGTGGCTTCGAGCATAAAGCCGACCGTGCTTTTGTTCACGTATAGCCCGCTATCGGCATCGTAAAAGCGATATGGCAACATACTGGATAGCTGGGGATAGTGCAGGTCGCCCAATATCTTATTGGCTTGCACCGCACCTACCGGTTTTTTGATGGCAGCCAAAAGGCGCTCAACGGTTGCAGTAATAACATCCATAACAGACTCCTTACTTTAACTGCTGCGGTAACTGCCAGGTGCCTGGCGTGACCACAAAGGAGACCCGTCCGGGCTGGTGAAACACGTCCGAGGCATCAATCCAGGGGGCGATCCAGACAGAAGCCGTGGCATCTATCAGCCGCAGGGGCGTGGCTTCGCCCAGATTGTCGCAACGCGGCGGCGCACAGACTTCATTGCTCAACACGGGCAACGTAGTGCGCAGCGGTGAAGACGACGGCGCATCGGTGGTGAGCGGGCGCGGCGTCGGGCTGATGCGAGCTGACGGGGGCATCGTGGTCGCAGATTGGGCGGGCACGGAGGTCATGACGGGGGTTTCGAGCGGCGAGACAGAGGGGGCTGGCAACTCAACCAGGGCGGGCAACCCGCCCGCAGCCTGCTTTCCCCTGGTGTCCCCTTCGGTCTTTTTGCGGGCCATCTCGTTCGCCTGCTCCATGGTCATGCAACGGTCACTGGTGGTGGCATTGCATTCAAACTCGCTGGCGCTACCCGCACACCCGCCCAGCAGGGCGCAGAACACGGACAGGCATAAAAATCGTTTCATGGTGGTTATCCTCATTGATGGAGTGGGGGGTCAACGAGATCGCCCACTTTCATGTCTTTGAATGAACGGGCGACAGTGGGATCGGCTAATACATCGTCCTGTTGTGGCACCGGTGCTTTATTGGCTTTTTTGAGTGCGGCCTCGGCGATGGTTTCGAGCTGGAACCCGTCCTGAAACACCATCGTGACTTCATTGCCCGCACCAATCGGGATGATGGGGTGGTACTGCTCGGCGCGTTTGATGTAGTAGTCAGAGAGGGTTTTGGCTGCCTGTCCCGCGCCGCCGCCTATGCCTGCTTTGGCTATGTCGCCGCCATTCATGGTCGCGGTAGCCCCGATACCCACTTGCGGACTGGCTGATTTTTCGATGCCCTTACCCACGCCATCAATGAAGCCTGCCCCCCAGGCCCAGCCCAGGATCTGGCCGTTACGCATAATGACCTCGCCCTTGATGCCGTTTTTTCCCATGAACGAGACGTGACCGGCGATCTTCTGGTCGATCACGTCGTTGCTCTTTTTACAGCTGATCCCGCGTGTGCGGACGATGGCCCGCTCACTGGAGACATCCCCCCACGCTTCCAGGGTGACAAAACAGCCGGTCAGGTCGTATTCGTGATCGTTTGGCATTTGCACTTTGCCAGTCAGGCGTAGTTGCATCGGGGAGGTGTTCTGCTGCCCAGTGACGGCGGCGTTGGTGTCTGCCCCCTCAATGACAACCGCCTTGGCAAATGATCCGGACGGAATGTAGGGGTACCTGGGGGCCTGGCTGGGCTGGTCATCGTCATAACTGAACGTGGTGGAATCGATGGCATTGACCGGCTGCACCGGGGCCATTGGTTGAATGGTCATTTGCCCTGGCTGGACGTTACCCATGCCGGGATAAAAGGCGGTTGGCGGCGGGATGTCGCCGTTGGCCATTTGCGCCGGATTTGCCGAGCTGGGGGCGGGTTCGCCAGTGGGGGCCTGTAGCGAGGGGCCGGAGGCGGTGGCGGCTTTGAGCTCCTTGTTTTCGGCTTCCAGTGAGGCCAGACGCTCCTGATCATTTTTGCGCTCACGGGACATCATGGCCATTTCTGTGCGCATGGTGGCCAGCTCCTGGCGCACTTCCTTGTTGATGAGCTGAAACTCGGTGACAGCCGACTGCTGTACCTTGTCATCAAATTGGGCATTGACGACCCCGGTCATGTCCGGGGCTGGTTCGCTTTGGGCCGCCTTGGCGGCGTTGCGTTGATCCATGGTGGACAGATACCACCCACCCGCACCGCCAGCGACGACGATCAGCGCGACGGATGAGGCGAGCATGATCTGTTTGCGCTTGGTTATCGCATTAATGTTGGCCATCGGTGTGCTCCTGTGTGCGGATCACATAGAGCCAGGTCGATGCCCCGGCGATCAGGCGCTGATATCTGGGGTGCACCATGATGGCGCGGGTACCAGGCGTCCAGAAATCCGGTTCGCGCAATACCACCGGCACAGAGAGCGGGTTGGTCAGGCGGTAGCGCACAATGTGCACTGCGTTGCCATCCCATGCGGAATCGGGCGTGGCCTGTAACCCGGCGCGAGTGAAGGGGGCTTCTTTGTCGATGCTGGCCTGGCCGTAACCTTCTGGCAGTGCGCCGCGCAGCAGTGCGCGATTGAGCGCAACCAGCATGGATTCGTAGGGCTGGGCGGTTTCCCACACCTTGGCGACCGGGCGGGGTGTCGGGGTGGTGGGAAACAGGCGGTAACTGCGCCCCTCGGTGGCTCGCGGGGTGGCATTGATAGAAAACACCTGGCCCAGCCGGGTTTCGACATAGAGGGTGAACGGCTTGTCGCTGGCGGTGGAGAACAGCGCCGCGCCTGCCTGGGTGTTTTTCTTGTCGGTCAACAGGCCCGCTGCGCTGCTGATGTTGGTCACGCGATCACCGGGCACCACGATCAGGTTGGGATTGAGGTTGCTGATCGGCAAATCCAGGTGTCCACCTGGCGAAAAGGTCAGGGTAACCGCAGTGGCGGCCATGGTGGTGGGGGCGACGGCGAGCACCAGGAGAGGGAGCCATCGCCATGGATGAAACGGCTTACGGTTTGTCATTTGTCACCTCCCAGAATTTAACGATGCTGGTTACCCCGTTTTCATAGGCGATCTGGATTGAATAGTCTTTTATTTCAGACTGGGGTTTGCCATTGCCAATCCAGGTTTTAAGCACCCCCCGGACATCAATGCGATTTTGGGCAGGGAATACATTGAGTTGGGTTTGATAAAACGCCGAGTTCACCTCGTTGCGCTTTATTTGCTGGGCGTCCTTGGCAAGGACGAGTTTAAAATCCGGTTGCGCACTGTTTTTCACGTAGCCGAGCAAAAAATCATGCTGGGCATCGACGGTGGCAGGGGAGACATTCAGCCGCAGCGCCATAAACGAGAGCGCCATCATTTGCATGTGGGAGGCGCTACTATTGGCCTCGGATATCACGAACGGGGCGTTATATGCCATCGGTGTGACAATTTTCTCCCTGTGTGTGGAGAGATATCTATTCTGGACGACCAGAAAAATGGTCGATATCAGGCTAAGCGTCAGCAGTAGCAATAGTGCGACTATGACGATAGCGACCATCTTGTTGGTTGAGTCACGAGCTGATAATTCCATTGTTATCTAATCCATTGCCGAAAACTGGAGTCAGGGATGGTTTTGAATACCACGCGAAAAAGGGCGGTCGGGAAATACCAATAGAGCATGTTGTAGAGCCACATTGACCCTCGCCCTTTTTTTGCTGTGTTAATCGCAAACCAAATCAGCGCCGCCGCACAAATACCCAGCATTTGGCTGCCCGCATAAAGTCCCCATGCGAGTGGAATAAATGTGGGTATTGCTTCGTCATACGGTAATCCGAGGAAGCGACGCTGTTCACTCAAGGTTTTCGGAAAGCGGTATTTATTAATACTGTCTTCCGATTGCATAGTGCCACCCGATATTATGCGGCCAACTGGAAGCCAACAGTGGTGAATACAACCACGATAATGACACCAAACAGCAGCAGCAGGTTTTTGGTTTTGATATAGGAGGCAACCCCGATAATTACTTCAGCCAAAATGATCCACTTGGCGACGGTCGAGTTGGCCCCAAAGGTATCGTTGACGGTACCTGATTGCCCAGCCAGCATGTCGACAGCATGAGCCTGACCGAAGGTAAGCAGGGTCACCAGGACCGCGACCGCCATGAGTGCCATGACCCGCAACAGGTGTTTTGGGTTGAGTTGTGTCCGTTCTTGAACAGCTACATTCATACAAAAATTCTCCATGTGAATTGTTATGTTCGGTGCATTAATCGCACCGAGACAAGACTCCCGATAACCAGAGTCTTGTATCTGGACGACTAATTGTTTGACTCATTGCTGTTGATAGAAAATCTTTTTCCTTCAGCAGCAACGCGACATGTATCTGCCCGCAATTCACACCAAGTACAGTCAGCCTGGGTAACCGCGAGCCCTTGGGCAATTCGCCATAGTTCACTGGCAGGCTTGAAATTTCTGAATCGTTCCTGATGGGCTGCTTGACTTGCAATTTTTAGATATTTTTCTTTACTCACAATATCACCCTATAATTTGGTGGGTAACAGCCATGATGGCACTGATTAATTCCAAACTACGATGAAATAAAACAATGAAAAAGCCTAGGTGCATTAATGCACCTTGACTTTTTTACATGGTTAAGATAGTGGAGGTTAAAAAGAACGGATCAACAAATTAATGATAAAAAAATAGATAACATCAGTCACCTATAGCAGTGGATGGCTACAAAGCTTATAGGCTGTAATGTAGAAGAACTATTCCTCTGGTCAGCATAAAATTTGCTACCGAGCCAAAAAATCAAGAAGGGCAAAATAGAGCCGATTCTGCACAACAACGCGAATTGTTGGTACAGAGCTTAGTGCCATCTGTTTTGCAACCTCTTTCAGCATTCTTTCGATAGGTCTTCTGGAAGATAGGCCCAAAATTTCAGCGACTTCTGATTGCGTGGCTCCAGTGGCATAGAGAAGAACCACCACTGCCAGGTCTTCATCCAACTCTGGGAATAGCTTTCGAAAACGTTGAACTTGGGTAGGATTGAGAGTGTTCATTGAACGCCTCCTTTGCGTGTCAAAATGACATTATTTTGACGGATAGCGGTCTGAATCAATATCACTCTCTGCCGAGTGCTTAGCGCATTAGATGGGAAAGCAAAGGCCAGTAAGGCATTCACATGATACGGTGCTTCAAAAAGGCGCCCGCGAAGGGTATTATCTGACATAGCTCACTCCTTGGGATATCAAGGTTTGGGTTAGCTGGTTGCAGGAGGGTGCAAGCTCTTGCAGCCAGCGGCTTGAACTAGGGAAAGTGCGAACAAGTATCCCACGAACAAAAAATGAAAATTTTAGTCATTTAATATCAATGGGTTACCAGTAAATGCTCTCGTGCCATATGACTTATTCGCACCTTCCCTAGGTAACTGGTCTTAATTGGGGGTAAATCCCCAATGGCTGTGTTGATGTGACGTTACCTTATTTGAATTTTTCGTTTGGTTAGCATTAATTTGCTTTAAATTTTCCATTTTCAATTTTCTCCGCAATATCACGTACCGCTAACTCGACAATATTTGTTATTCTTTTTCTTTCTGAGACCATAGTTTCTTTAGATAAATAAAGAAGGACTTCCTTTGTAAACTCGTTAACTTTTATAGATGATACTGTTTTATCTCTTTCCTTGCTATCCGGATCGTGCATTTGCCAAGGATATTCAAACATTATGTTTGCTGATTGTTCTTTTGTCTTAACGCCTTCTTCATTTATTAGTTTTCGGCCTTCTTTTGCAGCCTCTTCAGACTTTCTTCTAGTATCCTCAACCCAGCTTGCGACACCTATTTTTTTTGCCATCATCAAATTACCTTCTGATTCAGTACTCTAGCTAAAACCCCTTCGATTTCTGCTCTTGATTCACCTATTCTAGTTGTTTTCGCGAAATCAGAATCAAAAATAGTTTTGCTTTGATTGTGTGCATTAATAAAAACAGCTCTATTTCTTACAACACTTGCTCCATCTTTACGCATTAAAAGGATGAAATCCCGTTCATCCTTTCTTCTCATATCGCCTCGGTTGCAAATTTCTATTACATCGCAACCGTCAAGAATGTGCCTAGCTTTTATATATGCAGCATAATCCAGTCTACATGGAACGACAGGGCATACCACAACATGGCTATCTGGTTTTTCACGATATCCAGCGGGATAGTCGATAAGCACTAAGTCTGCATTTGGTTTTTCAGAAGGTAATGATTTGACAATAGTGAAGGGAAAATCACCTTGGCCAAACACTGACATATCGTCGTCTTGGACATCCCTGCTCACAACAAGAGTTATTAGCCCTAGCTTGGAGGCGGCGGCTGCTAAATTGATGGTCATTGTAGTTTTTCCTTGGCCCCCCTTGGGGTTCCAAATGGATGCTATTTTCACGTCTTCACCTTCCGAAGTTGGGCATGTTGTGGATATTCTGTCGTTAACATTATCGCGTCAAAGACGTCTAGTCAACAATGGTTTAGTCTAGTCTAGTCTAGATTGGTCTACTGCCGTGCTTTGATTTTGCTTTTTTTGGATCCTTAAAGTGTTATTTTGTTTTGTTTTGTGTGATGCCCGTCACAAAAAACTTAGCCTGACGCCGATCATTACCGTTGATCCAAAACTTGTTATGGTCAAAGATAGCAGGGTGAAATTGATAGGCTCAAAGGATGGGCGCAGCTAGTTGGCCGTGGTGCTTTTGAGCCCACTTAATTTGAAATGGCGGTTTCCAGAAATGAAGAAGGCCAGCCCTGGCAGGCTGGCCTTCTGAAAGAATTCCCCTAGATAAAGGGTAAACTCCTCAATCACAAGACCGAGTTTACTCTAGGGACTGATCTGGTTCAACCCGCCCATTATGGCGGAGATAAGCGTGTATTCGGACCATAAGTGTTACGCAAAGAACGAATTGCAGCGGGCAACGTGTATTTACCCAGTTTCTAAGCTTGGGTAAAGGGTGTTGCATTTAGATTTACATGCATTCCAGCCAAGTGGGGCGGATTCCTCTCAAGAGGTCATTTGCAGAGCTGCTGACACTAACTCGCCAAAAGAGACCCCATTCATGTGGGGGCGCAGTCATTATGCTCATCCTGGTAAATGGCTTGGCACCGGCAACCGCTGTGGCCATCGTCCTGATGCACCTGCCTGGCACCAGTTCAATGAGCCAGAGACCAGGAAACCCTTGCCGCACTTTATCCAAACCTTGATCGACAAGGTGCGTAACTATTATGCCAAGCCCTCGCTCTTACCCACGCTGGCCAATCTAAGTGGCAAGCTCAACAAGCTATCGGGCAAACCCCGCCAAAATAGATCAGAAGCTCGCGAAGCTGAAAGCCTTGTAATGCAGGCGATCCTCTCGCGCACCGATTTTGCCAGCCTGCGGGTCGGTACTCCGCTGCCTGACGGGCGCTTTATCCATCGTACTATGGTCGAGATCGCCACCATCGCGGGCATGGTAGAGGACGCGATTGATAAAGAGACCAAACAATTGGTCAACAGACCAACACAGCGCTTCTGGCGGGCTATACGGCGCTTAAAGATTGGTGGGGCGATTGACATACACAAACAGTACGAAACGCTGGAGGATGGCACGATAAGGGCAAGGCCGGGGATTAAAACGGTCAATATGCACTTTATCGTGGCGCTGGGGCGGATCAGCTATGAGAAGCTCAAGGCGTTCCGTACCCATTGCTCCAAGGCGCTGAAACTGGACTCTGACAGCCATAAGCAGCAGTTCCCTGACAGGCACGACCCCGAGATAGCCAATCGCCGGTTGCGTGAGCAGCAGCGTGAAAAGGGCATCAAAACCAATCCCCCATCCTCTACTGACAAATCGCCGGTGATGCACGACCGCGACAAGCGCAAAGAGCTGCAGCGGCAATACAGCCAGGCACAGCTCGAGTTTGCGACCAATCTCTATGGCCAATACCCAGGGCGACCAGAAACCTGGTACAGCGAACAGCTCAGGCGAGCGTTCCCCAGCCTGGACGACTGGATAGCCAGGAACAACCGCTAACACCACCGACTAACCGGCCACGCTGGTGCCCACCCCTGCCTGCCGCAGGCCTTCCCCCCCCCGTCCGCCCTGCTGACAGCCCGATTTTCCACTCCTGTTGTGAGTAACAGGCCATCACCTGCCCAAAAAGCACCCTGTCACTGTGGATGGTTTATGAATATAAAAATTTAAGTGATTTGATACAAAATTTAGGTCATGAGATTTTTTTTTAACTGTTCACTGTTAATATGCTTTAAGAAAATGGTTAGAGACTCTGTAATACCATCCCTCTCTACGTTCAGGATGTATAAAATGCCTGGCTATGCAGGGCGCAAGCGCCCGCCGCCAGATAAAGATTACCCATAATGCTTGACCTTGCAGGCCAGCAAAACACGCTGGCCGCCGGTCAAAATATAACACATCTTCGTGGGGACACGTCCCCACACCCCTCCCCCTAAAACACCAACTTGCCACTATCATGCCCCATAAAGGGGCCGATCAACCTCAGTGGAACGTCAGGCAACACGGGCCTGAAAGACCGTTTTGCAGGGAGGGGGGCAGGTTGGCACCTTGAATATCAGTGTGATACCTCACATATCGCGCACAGGCGCACTGCAAGGCTTTAATAATAGCTAGATAGGCTCTATGATGAAGCTCGTTTCTATTGCCTCATAGAAGCGCTATTAATAGCGCTCTAGATGTTTATATTTTTCCACATTCATCCATGACCATAATCAGGAGTGTTGCCGGTGAATGATTTTCTGAAAGTGTTGCTTAATATCCGCAGCCTACGAGCTGCCGTTCGCGATCTGCCGTTTGGACAGCTGCAAGAAATTAAAGAGAAGTTTGATACGGTTATCCAGGAACAGCTAAAAGCGGCCGAAGCGCAGCAGGCAGCCAAGCTGGAGCATGAGAAGAAACTGTCGGAGTTCAGAGAGCTGCTGGCTGCAGAAGGGATCTCGGCAGAGGATCTGTTTGGCGGGCCGTCGGTAGGGTCGGCATCTGCTGCTACCCGTTCCAAGCGGGCTCCCCGCCCGGCCAAATACGCCTACATGGTCGATGGGGTGGAACGTACCTGGACAGGTCAGGGGCGCATGCCTGCTCAGATCGCGGCTGCCGTTGAAAATGGCAAGTCGCTCGAGGACTTCCTGATCACCCCAGTCACAGCCTGATCCCTGGGTCGGCTACAGGGAGAACGTGGCCAGGGGCGGCGGCTGTGGCCATTCCGCCCCTCGGTCGAGGTCGAACTGATGACCTCGCCTCGCTGGCGGTGCCGATCATCAATCCCGCATCCCCGACATATCGATTTCCACGCGGCGAAAGCCGATATTCCTTGCGGTTTGCACCGCCGCATCAATGGTCTTCAACTGCCGTATTCCACCGCGCTGCAACTCTATGAGTTCGGTTCCTGACTGGCGACCAAATTTCACCAGGTGCAGATGGTATCCTGTGCCCATCGGCGCACAGGCGACCAGGGCCTTTGAAAAGCCCCCTTGTTCAAATACCCACTTCGCTTGCAGCTCTTGCATCACGTGTCCCTCCGTTGGTGATAGAGACAGTATGCCGGCTAAATTATCAAAATCAATATTTGATTGTTCAATATTTGATTTTGATATTGTGGGAGGACGAAAAAAGCCGCTACGGGAGCGGCAAAGAGGGGTCGCCTCAGAAAACGGAATTTAAAGTACGTTAAGGCTGCGCCGAGGCAGG
>ERZ650302.1032-NODE-1032-length-15709-cov-6.018334_pt1 | contig 15709 bp, 7 predicted proteins | sample MGYA00376238_ERZ650302 | MGnify/ENA primary metagenome ERZ650302 (study PRJEB26733, sample SAMN07839298) | wastewater metagenome | biome: urban; feature: wastewater treatment plant; material: waste water | place: USA: North Carolina | collected 2016-04-28 ... | reverse complement strand
TCCCTCTTGTTAAAGCTGCTCTTCTAATAGCCTTAACATCAAAATTCTTACCAATAGATTTCAGGTAAGTTTGTAGAGCCTGGGCACTAGGCGATATATAAACATGGTCTGCTTTTATATCTCTACCCATAATCTCTTTAGTTCTTTTGTAAATTTCTTCTTCAATATCATCAAACACTTTCCACTGATCATTCGAGTATTTGAATTGCCAACCATTTGAAAATAAAGGTTGGTCACCATTACGAAGAGTTTCTACAAAAGCTTTTGTATTAAAATGTTTAACAGCATCTCTTAAAGAATCAAAAGTAAGGGTTTCTTTAGTGAAATGATTATAACAATCTAGTTTAAAACTATTAGGTACTAATGATTTTTTATATTCTTCATCAGTAAAATTATACCAGTTACTTTCATCATCTAACAACTTAAACTGATAACCATTTAATGGTCTTTCATCATTTATAGAAAATCTATAATGTATAGTGCCATGTTTAGTACCAGTTGCTTTAGCAGCCTCTGCCATGCTCTTATAAGAAGTTATTTCTTTTGTTAAACAATTTCTAACTTTTATAGCGACAGATTGCTTAACTTTCTTAATAGCTTCTTTAGGGTTATAGGGTATTATCCAATCTCTAGTGTCGTCTTTAAGCTTGAATTGATAACCATCAGGAAAGACAATTGAAAACGGAGCATTATATAATCTAAACCAAATAGTTCCATCACCACTATAACCTAAGTCTCTGGCACAATCTGCAATTGAATAATATTCAGTGACCTCGCCTGTAAAAACATTTCTAGCTAAAACACGTTTATTTTGATTTTTTAAGTCATTTTTATAAGCGTGTTTATTATTTTCGGAATAGGTAACCCATTCTAAATTTTCAGGACTATCATTTCTTTCATAGCCACCTTTACCGTCTTTATGGTTAATTACAAGATCATCAGAGTTATCGGGGTAATCTAAAAAAACATGTCCAATAGCACGATGTCTACTTAAATGTCTACCATTGAGTGTAGAAGCTCTGTAACCACCACCATCATTCTTATTTTTTGATGGTTTAGTTATATACCAGTTTATTTTTTCACCAGTTTTGACATTAAGTAACTCACCATCGATATTGATAGCTCTATCGGTGAACATTGGAATGTAATAAAAATTAGGGTAATTAGGAACTTCTAGTTTACCATCTTTGAATCGATAGCCTATATTTGTTGCATGTAAGTTTTCTTTATCACCATCAATTACAAAAGCCTTTACATGGTGATAGAATTCCTCAGGTATAGTAAGGAATTTAAAATGAAGAGCCATTAAGTCTATAACCCTGTAGAATGTAAAACCATTCCATGATTTTACTTTAACAATAATGTCGCCATTATTGTCTTTAGATATTTTTACATCATTTCCGTTTTTATCTTTAATTTGACCTAGAACATTGATCAGATATTCTTTGTCGCTTTTAATGAGGTTGGTTAGACCTTTAGTGTAGCTGTATCTTTCAAACATTACCTTTTCCTTGTCATTTAGAAACATAAGGTAAGTTTGATATTTTTTATTTTAATTTAGTATAGCATTAAGCGTCTCTAAGTGTGATGGAGCAGGAGACACTGAGTTGAAGAAAGAACCTTTAGTAGGGAATTGCCACGCTACTGGTAAGCTGTCGTCAATTTCCCATGAATCAGACAATGGTCTGAGTTCTTCAGTCTTAACTGTAGTTTTCAAATGTAAGGTAGAGGGATAGATACTACCGAATCCAGTTACTGGATAACGAGTAACGAAAGCAGGATATCTCTTATAGAAAGGATAAACTGCCAGATACATTAACTCGGTAAAAGTAAGCGGTGTAACTTTTGATCTATCATAAGCCTCGGGCATTTCATCAATGTCACTAAAGACTTTGAAATAACCTTTATCTTTGTAGATAAGGCCCATGTAATAGCCTTCAACTTCAAGAGCTTTATGGCGGATACTCTCCTCCCCATACATGGAGATGATTTTATCTAATCCTTCATCTGACATCCAAAGATCATAGTTCTTTGGTTTAGCCATATGTTGCACTCTCTTGAGAGTCTTCTTATCTACCAAGTTAGCTGGAACGCTAGGACCAGTAAAGACAGTACTTAAGAAGCCATTTTTAATCTGATGCTTGGTTACCGGTAAGGTAGCCTTCATATACTGGTACAGTCCAATAACAGTATCGTTGAAACCTGGATTACCTTGACTACCTAACTTATTAACTGGGATGTTGGAAGTGGTAATAACATTGCGAGTTCCATTAAACACAGCACGAGTAGCCCACTTACCCATGTAGAGTTTCTTCTTACCCTCCACACTGGACTTCAAGAGTTCGTAAAGAGCATTGAAGTTATGTTGGAGTGCATTTCTAGAGCTATCCAGAAGTTCTGGGCTATAACTGAAGGTCTGCAAAGAAATGGAGTTACTAATTGAGAGAATCTTTCGATAGAGATTATTCACCTCATCTTCGGATTCACGTCCATCCGCTGTGATTTCATAATCACGAAGACCAGCAGGCATAACAACGATTTTATCGATGAACGCTTTGCTCTTATACTTTTCAATCAATTGAATATTGAGTTCTCTGCTATCGGATTTACGATCAGGATATTTAATATTCTTCCAGTGGCTTACGAAAAAGTTAAAGCCAGTCTGACCGTCGAGTTGGTTAGACTTAACGAAGTCACCTAAACTCTTATCAAAGACAGCATAAGTCTTACCTTGAAGAATCTCACCATAGAGGCGTTTGATCTTAGTAAGGGTCTCAAATATAATTGGGTGAAAGATTGGTATTTTGATGTCGATGTAGGAGAAACGTCTACTGCGTGCCTCGTCACCAACTCTACCAAAAATTGATTGAGAGAACAATCCATCTTCGTGGAAGTTCTTAGTCATACCTGTGAAAACATCATTGGTTCGAACAGGTTTCAAACCTCTGAGCATATTCTCATCTAATACCAAGAGGCTGACGTTAAAGGGTATTGCTAGGTTACTCACATAAAACCTTTCGAATTTTTAAATTCCTATGAACTAATGAAACAGATAGATATCATTTAAAACTATTTATCTGTTAGTCTGTATCAAATCATTTTAAATTGGAGCTAGTCATATGGCTAAATTTCTAAAACTAAGTTTAGGGAAAAAAGCTGAGCCAGATGATGATCTGGACATCCCGGACTTTGAATTCGGTAATCCAGATACGAAAGATGATAGAACTCCTGCGGCGAAAATTGCTCTGTCTGCTAAGCAAGGTTTTACCAATGCGTTAACAGATAGAGAGAATCTCAAGAAGAAGTTAAAAGAGAATCTCCCTAATGAATACGGAGAAGCTGCTGACTTTGTCTCGAACAGTGTCACAGAGACTAAAGATTTCATCGATCAGTCTGTCAAAAGTTTAAAGCCCGCTGCTAAGAATATCGCCAAGTCTGTTAAGATGTTTCTACCACCCGGTATGTCACGTCTTCAAGAGAGACTCGATAGAATTGAGAAGTGGGCTGATGATGAACAAAATAAGGGACCCAGTGTCGAAGCCCAGAGAGATCAAGAGATCGGGATCGGCATTGGTCGTATCTTCCAACAGCAAGCATTACAAGATGAAGTTAATGAAGCTAAGGATGATGCAAAGGATAAAGTTAACCAGGCTATTGAATTTGGTAGACATAAGGATCAGGTCGCTATCCTTAATGCTATCAGTAAAGCAGTAACTGGAACTAATAACTACACCACCAGGGTTAATTCCGAGTGGCAAAAGAAATCTCTAGAACTACAATATCGTTTACTGTTTGCAACCAGAGACATTCTGGAAGTAAACACGAAGTCTTACGAAGACACAAAGACCTTATTGGCTAATATTCAAAAGAATACTGCTTTACCTGAGTTTCAGAAACTCAGACTCAATGAACGATTCATGGAGCAGAGCAGAAACAAATTCATCGGTAAAGGTTTGGATACCGTAAGCGGTTATGGTAAACGAGTAGTCGGTAACGTCAAGAGACAAATTCAAGCTTCTATCGATACCGTCAATGACATGTCAAGTATGTTAGCCACTGGCGCTGACATGGCTAAAATGATGGAAGACTTTGAAGGTAAGAAAACCATGGGACAGCACGCTGGTGGAGCTGCTGGTGGTTGGCTTGCTAATATATTAATGGATGTAATGATTGGTAAAGGCGGGGCTAAGCTTAGAGAAGACCCAAAACGTTTGGATAAGTTTGCAAAAGTCACTAACCGGTTAGGGTATCTGTTAGGTAATAAGGATCGCTTACTTCAAAATCTTGAGAACATTGACGAGGATGATCCAAACATTTTCAAAAGAGGTGCTGGTAAGTTCATGAGAACTTTCAGTGGTAGCCAAGCTATTGATACATCCATGAGAAGAATGGGTGTCGACGAAATGCAACAAGGTGGTGTATTCACTAACCGAGTAGCAAAGTCTATTACTGATATCATTCCAGGCTATCTGGCTAAGATTCTGAGAGAAATCACTGTCTTAAGAACAGGTGACGAGAAGACTGGTTTACTTACCTACGACCATAAACGAGATAAATTCATAAAAGAGAAAACCTTAGTAAGACTTAATAAACGACAATTCGAAAAAGGCAACAAGGCCGTCGAAGATAAGATCAAACCAATTTTATCCGTTGTTGAGAGTAACACTAAACTTAATGATGCTGAGAGATCTCAATTTGTTAGATTCTTGATGGATTATTCCATGCAAGGTGGTTTATTTAATTTTGCTAACTTTAGTAAACCAAGTCTCTACAAAGGAAAGCTCACTCCAGAATTGGCTGAAAAGGTTGCCGGTGCGTTTAAGGCACATACTGATAGCATTGGTACTGATGGCTCCGAATACCAAAGACAAAATAGAAGGCTGTCCGAGTCTTTCAATTCTATTGGCGCGAGTATGACTACCAGTGCTAAAGATGCACAGGACTTAGTCACATTTGGTCAAGAACACATTGCACGTAAAGCTGGTATGATTAACCAGTATGGTTCCTATAACCTTGATGGTCAGAAGAATCATGTTGCAAGTAGAATATCTGCTGCTGGACCATTGGCTCCTAGGAGTCAAGAAGACATCGATAAAGATAACATGCGTGACACGGAAGCCAGTGATTATGATGCCGAAGAAAGACAGCAAACTAATCTGGATAAGAGCAAAGAACTCGAATCCGATATCTTAGCTAAAGAGAATATCAAAACCACCAAGAAGGGTGGTCTTTTAGATAAACTCAGAAAACTTAAGCTATACGATTGGAACTATAAACCAAGTGCCAAAACCAAGGACGGTGGTAAACCACATACTGGTCCAATGGCGCAAAATGTCAACGACATCCTAGGTAGTTCTTTTGCACCCGGTGGCACTAAGATTGACATGGCTAACATGAATGGTTTCTTAACTGGAGCTACTCAAGAGTTAGACGATAAGATTACTAATTTAGAAGGCTCAATTAATAAGGGCGGCGATAAGGGTACAGTTCCTGAGAACACTCTTAACTACTCTATTAAACTGACTGAACAAATTAGAGACAATACAGCTAAGATAGCAGCAGGTACTTTACTGAGCTTACGTTTCATGGGTAACTTAGACTTATCCAAACTCAACCTCTCTAAGATTGATCTTAATGCTCTGGTAAAGGGTAGTAAAGAAAAGTTAGGCGTAGGTATCGATAAGCTTAAAGACAAAGCACGTTGGGGTTATGACTATGCTAAGGATGGTAGTATCCTCAGTCATGTCCATGGTCTGTTAAACGCTGGTTTGGGTATTGGTGAGAGCGTCACTGGTCTGGGTACTAAAGCCTACGGTAAACTCAAGGCTGCCGGACAAGACATTTATGGACGTGTCAAGACTGGTGCTAACTGGATTAAGAAGAATCCATTAGCTGCTGCTGGTAACTGGTTAAAAGATAAACATCAAGAGGCTAAGAACGCTTACGATGTTTTTGTTAAACCAGAAGACGCACCTAGAATGACATCGAAGAAAATCCAAAGAGGTGATTACTTCGATTCCACAGATAGTACCAAACCACTGAAGACTAAAGAAGAAATTGAAAACACCAAGGGTGATATTCTTGACAGTAAGACTGGTCAAGTAGTTATCTATATTGGTGAGATCGACGATATCTACTTTAGACAAACCGATATTGGTAAAGTCATCAAGGCTGCTCGTCGTCTTAAAGATAATGTAATGGGTGCAGCACGCACCATTAGAGGCTTTGTTCCTGTTGCCTATACCTTTGCCTGGAATACGGCTAAAGGAGCGTACAAGACCGCTTTAAATTGGATTGAAGGCCCTACCGACGTGTATGTCAAGGGTGAGGAAGTTCCTAGGCTCTTTAAACACGCAATGATTGCTGGAAAGTACATCAGGGCATCAGATAGTAAAGTAATTGAAAGACCTTCTCAGATTGATGGCATGGTTTATGACATGAATCAAGAAGTAGTCCTGAGTGCTCAAGACTTTGCAAAAGGTATTGTAAACTCCAAGGGACAACCTTTCACCGGCCCAGTTAAGAAAATCCTCTCCAAAGCCAAAGACTTAGCGAACTTTGCAAGAACTAAGTTAATCGGTGGTGGCAAGCAAGCCTTAGCTGCTTTGAAGAAAGTAGGGCAAGGCGCCGCCAGAATAGCTAAACATGGCTTGACTGGCGCAGCACAAGTAGTTGGAACTGGTATAGGTGCTATGAGCTTTGAGGGTATTGATATTCTCAGAAGCATTAGAGATATCTTAGATGCTAGACTACCTGGTGGTGGAGGTATTGGTGTTGGAGGAGTTAAACATGACGAGAACGGTAATGAAATTGCCGGACCGGCTGCTCCTAGAAACAACACTAAGAACTCTTTGCTTAGTTCTATTAAGTCTTATAGTTCTGGTAACCCTTTAGATGCTGTGTCTGGCTTAGCCAGTGCCGCTGGTAGAGGTATTGGTGGTCTTTGGAATAAGTTTAAAGGCAAAGCTGAGAAAGCCAAGACTGATTTTGATGAATCAGAAGCTGGCCAAAAAGTTAAGGACCTTAAAGATAAGACCAAAGCTGAAATCGACAAATTGAGAAAAACTTCTTTGGCTGAAAAAGTCAAAGCTAAGAAAGATAAACTCATGGAAAAAATGACAGCAGGTAAAGAAGCTGTCAAAGGTCGTATTGGTAGTTGGCAGAACATGAAAGAACGTGAGAACGTTAATAAGTCTGACCACAGCAAAGAACTCAACGATGTTAAGAAGTATGAGATAAAAAATACTTTTGATCTCATCGGCGACATGATCAAGAAAATTAAGAACGGTATCGGTGGTCTCTTCGGCGGCGGAGATGATGATGGTATCGATATAGATGTTGATGGAGATGGTAAGAAACGCCGTAGACGCCGTGGTAGAGGTAGAATGAAAGGCCGCATGGGTCGTATGGGTAGGGGCGCTGGTAGACTCTTAGGAGGAGCTGGTCGTTTAGCTGGATCTGCTTTAGGTGGCGTCGGTAGAGTTGCCATGTCTGGTGCCGGATTAGCTGGTAGAGCATTGATGAGTACAGGCGGCTTAGTAGGCCGTGGTGCTTTAATGGCTGCTAGTATGGTCCCTGGTTTAGCAAGTGCCGCAGGTGCTGCTGGGTCTGCTCTGTTAAGTGGTGCAGGTGCAGTACTTGGTAGCATTAGCTTACCAGTTGTTGCAGGTGTGCTTGCAGTGGGTGCCCTGGCTTATGGTGGTTATAAACTCTATCAATACCTTACCAAGAAAAAATGGAACGATACTGAAATACTCCGTATGATGGAGTATGGTCTCAGAGGTGGTGATGAAGAAGCATTTAAGAAGATCTATGCTTTAGAGAAGATGCTCACTGATGCTGCTACTGTTACCGAAACTGATGTCACTGTTGATAATAAGAAGGTGAAAGCTGAGGAAGTTTACAAAATCTTTGGTATTGATCCTGCTTCCAACGATGATGAACAAGTACAACGTAAACAGATGTTTGATGTCTGGTACGAACAACGCTTCTCTCCTATCTTCTATAAGTGGTTGAAGGCAGTTCAAAAGACATATGGTGATAAGAGTCTGGATAAACTGGAAGCTGCACCTGAGAAACAGTACGCTGTAGTTAAAGAAACATCTACCGATAATACCGGTTGGTTAGTTTCTAACAGCCCGTTTAATCTTCAGAATCTGAATACTGATACTAACATTATCAGTCAATTCAGGAAAGCTGTCATGGACAAATTGTCTAAAGATGCAAAGATTGATGAGAACAATAAGAAAGATACGGCTAAGGTTGAAGGTGCTTCGTCTGAAGTTGCAAAGGCTGTATCGGCTGGGGCTGCCAGCGGTATTTCTACTAATAGTAAAGATGTATCTGGTGCATCAGAGACAGCTTCTAGTAAAATGATGTCCGCTCTTAAGACAGCTTTTGGTTATACACCTTTGGGCTTAATGGCCACTGGTATTTCCAAAGCAGTGGGAGCGGGTGCTTGGTTTGCTGATAAGGTAAGCGGAGCAGGTGGTTTGAAGATGGCCTTCACTAGCCCTAGTGAGTTCTTCTCTAATGTGTTCAGTAAGTCTGTTAGCGCCTTAGAAGCTATCAAGATGAGAGCATATGGTCTAGGCAATATGGAGACATCTAAGGTCAACACACTTCGTAAACTGGAAGAGTTACTGATCAATGAAACTAAATTTGGTAGTGACGGAACCATTACCTGGGATGGCGATCTTCAAGTATTAGCCGGTGGCGCCAGAAAGCTTTTTGGTATTGGTGACCAAGATATTCCAGAGAATAAAGCATTGTTAGAATATCTGAGTAAGAGATTCATTCCAACTTACTTGATTTTCTATACAGGTATGAATTCTGTTATTGGGAAAGCCGACATTAAAGCATTGAGAGATGTCATGGATGTTATCTCTCCCACTACTGCAATTGATATTGGTAATAGACTGGTTGGATCTAGAGATATCTGGAACGTAACTGATAGTCCGTGGAGAGATTACAAACTCCTCACCAACGCAGAGGCGGTAAAAGAGAATTTGGCATTCTTATCCCAAAAGGCTAAGAGTGAAACAATGCCTGAGCAAAAGAAGGTAGAATCTAAGGGTTTGATACCTACTGCAAGTGCTGCGACAATTCCTGAGAAGGTAAATACTTCAGCAGCTCAAAGTGCTCAAGCACAGTTCTTTAAACCACCAGAACCAGAAGCAAGTCCTGATGCTGAAGGTAAAGAAATTGGTGGAGGCTCTAGTGGAGGCAAACCAGTAGATAATGCTACCGGTGGTGCCGTCCAAGGACGCTTAGTGATGGCAGGTGGAGAATTAGTTAATGGTAGCGGTGCTAGCAAGTTCATCACCTTAAAGGGTGGCGCTAATATTGCTAACATGAATCCTGACTTCATGAAACTCTTCAACGGAATGGTTGAAGAGTATGGACAGAAGACAGGTAAAACCGTTCAAGTTAATTCTGGATGGAGATCCATGGCGGCTCAAGCAGAGCTGTACGCAAAGATGCCTAAGGGTAGAGCTGCTAAACCGGGTAGTTCTCTGCATGAGTTTGGTCTGGCAATGGATATTAACTCCGCTGATCTGGATGCAATGGATAAGATGGGACTGCTGCGTAAGTACGGTTTCACCAGACCTGTTGCTAAGGAGCCATGGCATATTGAACCTATTGGTATCAATAGCCCAGAGTTACTTGCTGCTGCTAAGAAAGACCCATCAGTAGCTAAGTCAGCTATTGAAGCAGGTATCGGTAGAGGTGGCGGTGGCGTCGGGGATACTCAACGCAACGCTAGTAGCTATTACCGCGATTGGAAGGCTCACAATGCTATTTTTAATAGCAGCGTTCCTCCGTCTAAGGAAGATACTGAAAAGTTGCTGGCTGGTTTACCTGATACAGGCTATAACTCCAGTGTTGAGAAATTAAAGAAGAACCAAGTACAATTACCAAGCCAAGGAAACACGGGTGGTAATCTTACCTCTTCCCCGGAAGCTGAAGGTAAAGCTGGTTCTAGTACTTTAGGTGGGGGGTCTAGTAGTACATCTACTGCCGCTGCATCTGGTATCGAAGCACCGCAAGGTGGCTTCAAAGGTAATGCCGATAATCTCGATACACTTAAAGAAGCAGGTGGATCGGGTGGTAAGACTTGGAAGGATCTTCCTAATAGTAATGGTGCAAGTTGGCAAGCTCAAGGCACAATGATCCAAGAGGCTGCTAAGTGGGTTGGTATCGATCCTGGTTTAGCTGCCGCTGTAGCTGCTAAGGAGTCAGGTTTTAATCCTACCTCCATGTCTAGGGAAGCCGGACCTAACGCCGCTAGAGGTATGTATCAATTCAAACCTGATACATTCAACGAAATGGTTAAGAAGTATGGTTCCAAATACGGAATCACTGCTCAAAATGCTAACATCATGGACCCACGTCAAAGTGCTCTCATGGGTATGCATTATGTGAAACAAGGTATGTCAAGTGCTGGAGGTAAATCTGCTGGCTGGGCTTATCTTACACACTTCTTAGGCCAAGGCGGTAACTTGGAGAAATTCAAGTCTATGGGTGATAGCGATATTCCAGCTAAGGTTCTTTCTGGACCGGCGGCTGCTAATAAAGCTGTATTCTACCATGGTAGTGATTTAAGTAGACCTCGTACAAAGGCAGAACTGATTGCCTATTGTGATAACGAGATGAAGAGAAAGCTTACTGAGTTTAAGGTCCCGTTATCTCTTGAAACTGGCGCTACTGTTCAGCCTTCTGGCTCAGTACCCTCTACTGGCTCCGTTGCAGATACTGCTAGTGTTACGCCACTGGCTCAAGTACCTGCTGTGGATAACAGTAATCCTGAGATGCGTCCTGAAACACGTCCGCAGTCTAAGCCTAGCTCTGGTTTTGGTAGATTTAATACACCTACTACTGAACAAGTAGTGGCGGCTAATCAGCCAATCCAAAGAGGTACAGATCCTGCAAGAGATGTAAATCTCATGGATGAAACCAACCAAATCCTTGGTAGACAATTGGATGTATTGGTTGAGGTTAGAGATTTGATTGGACAATTAGTTTCTAATTATTCATCTGGTAATGTAGACTCTGAAGCTAAAGTAGAACCTACTGCTGCAAAAACCAATGAGCCTAGCAAAGTAAGACAGAGAGACACTCCTGTCACTACCATGTCAAAGCCAATGGTGAGTAGAGCACGTACTACTATCGTATAAACAAAAAAAGAAACGTCATAGTTAGGAGTGGCCTAGGCCACTCCTTTTATGACGCTGTTAATTGCGTTTTACAACAAAGATACAGTATTCCTTACCAACCTTATAATGGTCGGCATAGTCGTTAAATATCAATGTTATTTAACGTATACAAAGGTAGCCACTTTATGGCCTTGGAGTCGGAGACGCTTACTGACGGTAACCAAATCTGATTCGAAAAAAGACGAAGAGACCAGGAAAACGCAATCGCTATAAATGCCGGTTAACAAAGCCTCTGCTTTGTAGTCAGGATTAACGGTGCCATACTTTTGGCGATGCAGTGTGAGCAATCCAGACAGAATGTTCCATGCCTTAGCGGCTTCAAAGGTCTGTGAAGAACGGCCACTGATATCATAAATGATTTCAGAAGGTCTGATTTTAAAATTGCCCACGTCTTCACCAAGGTCGATGAGTTCTTGTGCAATTCGAACCAATCGTTGATTGGTTAAGTTATCGCTCAACAAGTAGTTTGTGAATTTGCTGAGGTTGTATTTTTTGCTAATGCTTTTGACTGCATAGCGCCATTCGGTATCTGAAGATCTTTCAACCACACCGTTATTTGACAAATAAGACACGATGTAATCTTCAATGGTTTTATAAGTGCTATTAGACATGGTGAATATCCTTTAAAAAGAGGTTAAACGGTTTTAAGTTAAGTTGTAACTCACCTCAAGGATATATCATTGAAAAGTTTTTAAATGAACAAAAAAAAAGAGTACCCGAAGGTACTCTTTTTTGTTAACCATTACTCACCATTTTCAGAAAGTCTGAGTTGAGGAATGGCTTTTCTCTTACCACTGGACGAGGATAATGATCAGAGACAATCCGTTGAATAACATTGCCGGTTTGTTCATTATAATCAGATACTGTATTGGGTTGAGCCAATGCTGATCTGACACCCTGACCAAAAGCATTTACAACATTATTCAATCCGCCAATTAGTGACTCACGAAATCTCTCCAATCCTGCCCGCATGAAGCGGGAGTTGTCTCTTGGAATGGGGGCGTTTTCGTAGAAAAAGTTGTTAACGAAGTCTCGGGCAACGACGGGCGCTTGCATCCTTTGTTGGAATTCAGTATCTAGAGCTGTGGATGGCCGGAAAATAAATCTCGGATAATCACATTTTATTCTACATTCATGATGCTTGAGTATAGCCAAAGGCCGTTTACTCAGATCAGTAATGTAGTCATGGAACCTAGTAGTTTTCATGAGGTCGTACATTTCATCCACGAGATGCTGTTGGTTGAAAGTAAACAAAACATGGTTTCTTAGGCCACGGACTTGATCGAAGATAACAAGCTTCTTCTGCTCACTATAGTTAGTGCTCAATGTCGGAGTACCATAGATAGTGTTTACACTCTCGTAGTCATTTTGTACAGAAAACGCAATAGTGCAGCAGTTACGTGGATTTTCAGAATCAGTGATGCTGAAAGCAAAGTAAATACCAGTACGCATGTAGCTGATATAATCGAAAATACAGTGACGCATCTTCGAGCCTTCATCAAACAGATCAGTACCATTGTTGATCAGTTTGACATCAAGCTTACAGCCATCGACGGTGATTGTAGTTCCTTTCAGTTGAGGGAATTTATGGATATTGAAAAAGTTCTTTTTCTTCCACTTCTCACGACGTTCTTTTTCAAGAATCTGCTCACGATCACAATCACGTTTCATCTGAGATAAACGAGAATGTTCATCAGCAAAACGCCGCAGACTCCATTTACCAGAAATAGGTACACCAAGATTTTTAACAATCTCTGGATACTTAATCTTTAATTTTTGGAGACTGTCCCACATTCCGATGTGGTCAATTATATCCTTAGCTGCCGTGCTAAAAGTGTTGGGGTCCTTATCGCACTTTTTGAGAAACAGCAAGATCTCTTCAATCAGATCCATTGACACTGGCTTGCTGATAAACCCATCAAGCCACTCTAAAGCATGAGTGTCAGTACCAACGTGCAGGCACTTAGCCAAGATCTCCAGAGCCCGATCACTCTGATACCATCGAGACAGGCTGAATTGTCTACAGGCAGGAATCTTCACCAAAGCTTTCCATGCACTTGGTGTGAAACGTTTCTTGAAGTCTTGAATACCGTATGTTTGATCACGCTCATAGATACCATATTCAAACGGATAAATAGTACTTTCAATGCAACGCATTTTATAGTAGAAACGGTAGATGAACCAAGCGGTATAACCATCGTCGATGTTTTTCTTAAAACGGTTGAAGTTTTCCTTCTTTTGAAGATTGAAGATCTTTATTAGATAGGCAGCAACATTGCCGGCATATAGTGGACCATGATAACCAAACAAATTACGAACAGCCACCACCAAGCGTTCGTAGTTCCTGCGTTCACCTTCTTCAATAGCTCTTGCTATAGCTGCATCATCGTAGCAGTCTGTTTTCTTAATACCGACCTTATTCTGAGGACGGCTAATAGTGTCGAGACTAGCAGCGTACTTGTTCTTTTTCACAGAAGTATCCTTTAAAGTTTGGGTAGTTGATCTAAGATCACAATTATGATATATGGTTATAAACTTTTTATTTGTCAATACTTTATAAACTAAAGAAATCAAATAGAAAGGATCGTTTATGAAAGCAGTAATTATCGGAACGGCAGGTCGCTCCCATAAAGAGCTACTCACAGATAAAACGTGGCCTAATATGGTAGCCAAAGCAAGAGAGCTTGTACCTAAAGGAGCTATGGGTATTTCTGGTGGTGCAGCCTGGGCTGACCATATTGCAGTTGAGCTTTATAGGTTAGGTCACCTCAGTCAACTAATGCTTCATCTACCTGCACCAATTGATAACGTGAGTTGTTGTTTTGTTGGTGGTTACATGGGTGGTCCAAAGAGTGCTGCATCAGCAGCTAACTACTACCATGGTATGTTCTCTCAAGTACTCCAGAGAAACACCTTACAGGACATCGTAGAGGCTATCCAGACCATTGGATGTGGTTACACCTTCCAGCCACCTGATATGGGTCTAAGAGCTATGTTTGTGAGAAATGCATTAGTAGCTAAGGAAGTCTCTGAAGGTGATATGGTTCTAGCTTATACTTGGGATAGAGGTGAACTCTCTGACTCTGGTACGAAGAATACTTGGGATCAAATCAAGATCTCCAATAAGCAACATGTCTCAATGTTTGACATGGTTATTTAAAATTGTATGCTTAATAGAATCTAGATAAAAGGTGACGTAATGTCTGGAATCCCAGAGTCTATAGAACTAACTGCAACTATTGTTAATAAAGAGGATGATATGGCTACGGCTTTAATCAATGATACCAACAGCAACGAGCAAGTCTCCGCTGAACTTACTGTCAAACCCGGTACTAAATTCACTATTACTGGTCATTCCAAGAATGGTAGTAATTGGCATGTGTTCATGCAAAAGAAGTTTAGTAATAACGAATGGTACAACGTACGACAAATCAATAGCGCTAACCCAATGGTTACGCTTGAAGATGGTGGTACTTTCAGGTTGTTTAAACCTGCTGGTATTACCTGTCTTGTTGATCGAGATTAAACAAAAAAAAAGACTCTCCGATAAGGGGAGTCTTTTTTTGTTGTATCTTAATATGAAAATACAACATTATTAGTACGTGAGTAATTCACGAATTCTTCCCACTGTTGGCCAAGTACTTTCTTCAGAGCAGCCTCTACCTCAGAATGCTCGCCATCGAACAACTCTGGCTTTTGTTGTATGTAAGAATTCAACTGAGCGATTGCGATACCGTTATCAGACAAACCAAGAAATTGTCGTTGTGTAATCATCATAATAAATCCTTCAAAGTAGGTTAAGTTTGCTTAGATGATTCTAAGCTCATAATTACTATATATTGCCATAATCTTTTTATTTACAGCATAAAACAAGAACACCTTACATGTTCTTGCTCTAGGTTATCTTATACGTTTCTTATCGACTTCATTATACTCTACTACAACACCCTTAGGATATAACAATACATGAGGTACAAAAGCAGCATACTTGTCTCTAACAGTATCGAGAGTAGGTTTCTTTCCATCCTCTTCAAAGTACCTTCTAGTCTTACTAACAAACTGTCTAGTTGCTCTTTCTAACTCACTATTACTATAACCTATGTAAAGCTTCTCTTTAGCTATCTCAACACTCTATCTTTAACCCTATAAACTCTCTTGTTGTGAGAGAGTTATACCTATCCTTAGAATAGTGATACAACAACATTAATCATTCCTTACTAGTTAATCGTTAATTAATGTTAGTTACTTCGTAATAAGTTTATCTAGTTTATACACTATGATGTACTTATACTTAGCATGGTACTACGTACTTAACTAATCTAGTTTATTTAACTAAAGTTAAATAAAGTATATACACACATATAAACCCCCCTCTCCATAAGGTTCTCCCCCCTAAGTTAAAATTACATTTTTAACTAGTTAATCATGTGATCTTCGTAAGTGAAAAATTACAGTAGAGGTTGTAAAATGGATAAGATTAGATTTACATGTAC
>ERZ650302.1029-NODE-1029-length-15716-cov-4.930911_pt1 | contig 15716 bp, 15 predicted proteins | sample MGYA00376238_ERZ650302 | MGnify/ENA primary metagenome ERZ650302 (study PRJEB26733, sample SAMN07839298) | wastewater metagenome | biome: urban; feature: wastewater treatment plant; material: waste water | place: USA: North Carolina | collected 2016-04-28 ... | reverse complement strand
CTATTTAAATAAAATGTAGAAAAACCTAGTGTAAGTAGATCTGCATTTTCTTTCTTTTTTTGAATGTCCTGCTGTTTGTCCCATTCTTCAATTGTAAATTCTGCTTCTTTTACTTTTTTAGTGGACATAAAATCCCTACATATGAGTATTCCTCGCCTCAAGACCTTGGAGATAACCAAGACCTTGTAAGCGGGAATCTATTATTTTTACTTTTTCATATTGTGATTGCCAAAACAGTAAGAACATTTCTGCAATTTCTTTCGCTACAAAAGACTCAATGCACTTAGATGACGCCTTATTATTAATAGCATCAACGGATGGAAGACGAGACCCTGGATGGGTAGATGTCCATTCTTCAATAACATCGTTCTTGGCATTAGCCAATTCGATTGTATAGTGCATTTCGCATGCCTTTAGTGATGACTTGGCAAAAGAAAGATTGTTTAAGATAATTCTTGATTTATTAACAAAATCAAGATTATAAGCCTTCAATTCATTGTGGTCTATTCTGTCACCCAATTCATTGAAATTTAATTCCTGTTCCCAGGTTGATAAAGGCTTACCCCTAAATTCCATTGCCTCAAACATAGACATAACATACATGTCATAGTTAGGCACACCATTAATGGCAGTGTCTGCGATATCAGTCATTTTTAAAGCTTTCAGATAATTTCAATATAACATGGGATTGCATTAACAAAGCCAATGCCGGATTATCAGGATTCTTATTAAAGGCTAGAGATACTTTATTGGCATCATCTATATTCAATCCTTTAAGGGAATCATCAATCTCTATATATTGAACTGAGAATTGTCTTAACATATTTCCAATAACAACTAGGAATTCATCAGAGTCTGGAATATCTTCTTCCATAACATCTGAGAATTTGGCCAATATGCTCTTAATTTTCTTCAGATTCATCAGCAGCCATCTCCTCTGCTACTTGATGCATCTTAATGCCATAGGCTATTGCTATAGCTGTTGCATCTGATTCATCAAAGTTAGACCATTCTATATCATGAAAGTTTTCAAGGTGATTAGCAAGGTTGGCTCTAACTTCTTCTTTTGTTGCTCTACCACTTCCTGTTATTATTTTTTTTACAGAAGATGGCGCAATAGTATCAAATGGCAAATTCATATCATTAACAATATGGTATTTGAACAATCCAGTCATTTCTCCTAAATCAGCTAAGTGACCAGGAGAACCATAAGAATAGTTTTCAAATACAAAAAAAGATAAGTCTTTAAAACTCTGTAGATTTTGAGTTGCCCATTTAAACACTTCAAAGCTAGATAGCTTTCTTTCAAATTCTTTGCTTCTAGGAGTAGGCTTAATAGACTTCTTATCCAGTAATACGAATTTGCCTTCGTCTGTTAATTCTATTACAGCAATACCAGTACAAGAAATAGACGGGTCTATCCCCGCATATATAGCCATTTATTTACTATATTCATTAATCAGATTTTGCAGTTTTTGTTGCAACTCTGATTCTTGTTCGCTATTTTCTTTGGTGAGATTGCTAAGAAGAACATTTACCGCATTCTGAATAACAGGTACCAGAATAATGTCTCGTTTCATATGGTCAATAACAACAGAGATTGCGCCAATTGCTTCACTTCGAGTAACAGCACCATTGGTACGATAAGATACTTCATCAGTATCCGAAATCTCAATAATGATTTGTTTTGAACCTTCCAGATTTGCAGGACTTGTTTTTAATTCTTTTTGAACTTCTGTATTCAGTTGTTCATTATCTGCATTAACTGCACTCATCTTTATTCCTTATAGAATTCAATATTTTTAGAACCAACCATAAGAGAGAATTTTATCAAAGAAATCATGTCTTTAAAGTTGACGTGAATCCCTTCGTCTTTAGTATTTATTCTCATGGTAGGATAAATATTGATAGTTTCACCATCTTTTGTATGGATAACTATTTTTTTCATTTCTTGTAATGATTTGCCAGATGTGGCATCAAATTTGATTTCACTAACAATAGAATTAACTATGTCTTCGATTTCAATAATGACTGGCCCATCTGTTGTACTTCTTGTATTACTTTCTTCTGATGTGCTTTGTTCAGTTGTTGCATCCTGAATATCCTCTTCTGTGAAGAGGGCCTGCTCCGTATTGGTCGTCTCATCAGAAGTTTCCTCTACTGATGTATTTTCATCAATATATCCAAACTCAGTCATAGACTGCGCAAGGATTTGTACTTTTTCCCACAGATCATCCTTCAGCTTATCTGAGGCTCTGATTTCTCTCAGAGATGCTGGTACATTAAAGAATGCAAATTTGTCATTATGAAATATCACATTGCCAGTAAGAAATTCTTTAGCTTTATATCCTTCTTTACTACAAACACTACGGGCAACAATACCATGAGTGTTATTAAAGCAAAAATTTAACTTAGATGGCAAGAAACTATCTACTGCATTAATATCGACAAACTTAACCATCCCCAATGGGATAGCTGTATAAGAAAGCACCTTAATGATAAAATCTTTATCTTCAGAGGTAAAATCTTTTCCGTATATTATTAAATGATTCATTAAAATACTCAGTTAGTTGTGCTAATTAAATTCTTTGGAATAGAAATCCCAAACTCACCGTTTTCTTTAAGTACATTAACCATTATACTCCATGGTGCAACACATGAGTGTGGCTTCACTTTAAAATAAATTACATAAGAATCATTGAAATCTGTAAAATAAGTTGTTTCAATACAATCCATTATATTAAACAGAGGGTCTGTATTGTATATTTCATATAGGAAATTATAGACAGTTTCTTTAAGAACTTTATCATTAATTTCCCGATTCCTTTCAAAGTGCGCAAATATAGAATAAGAAGTTTCTATTTTTAAAGAATAAACATCATTTTTTCTTTTTCTATCAAATTCATTGATATAGGAACCCAGATTCGCGCATACATCAAACACATTATAGAAGTGTGTATTTTTGAGATAGTAACTCAGTATACCAATTTCTTTTTCATTCAAATGCGCCAATGTCCAATTGTTTCTTACTATATTAATAAAGTTTCGTCTAAAAGCACTTGTTGTATTTATCTGGACTATTTCATTATCGTTTATTTTTTTAGGTATAGAATAGCCAAGAATAGGGACATTTGTTTTTCTTCTATCGAATACTTTAGTCTTCGAATATTTCAGGTGAAGATGTTTTTCATTAAGATACTTTTCAATAACTTTCGCCGCATCTATATTTAAAAGCCCGTCATCACCATCAGGATGTTCTTTGCAAGATATAGTAATATCATCTGCATACCTTGTAATCTTGTATTCGTTATCCGCATAATTAGGATTAATATCTTCCATATCTTTAATGAAGTTACTCTTCATATTATTAGTAAAATCTATCAAAAAGAAATTACTAATAGCTGGACTATATGGAGCACCAGTAGGTAATACAGAATTATGCATAATCGGGCCCATTAATGCATCTAACAATCCGGGCATGAATTGATATTCAGCAGGCTGGTCTTTGTAAAACTCATAGAACAAACTTTGCTCTATAAATCGATTCCATTTAACATTATTAAAAAACTTACCTATATCACAGCATAAATATAAATCATTAATATGACCAGATACAACATTAGAAATAGTTACTCCAGGCTTAAAGCCTACAGATTCATATTTAGATACTTTTCCTCTAGAGGATGTCATTTCAAAATCATCATCATTAAATGAATTTATATAATCAAATAATGTCTTGATAATTCTGAATGAAGATTCAATGTCGTGTACAAATTCTTTTGGCAATTGGGTATTGATTGTATCAATAGTCCGGCCGCTCTTAATAGTATATTGTCTAAATACTATCGTATTAGAAAAATCAGATAGAAATTCACAAATACCATAAAAGCTTTTGCAAAATTCATCTAAATTATTTTCATCAAGTAATGCATCAATACCGTCTTCAGAAAAACGATATTTAGAAATGATTTCCTGGTATTGAATAACTTCAGGTAGGCTATTTTTAATAAAAGCCTTATTCATAAGTTTTCGTAAATTAGGATTCAAATCAGAGTCATTGATAAGTAATGCTACTTTAGAATAACTCAGTACAAATAAAGAGACTAAGTTAAAAATTTTATTATTATTCATATAGATATAATAAGTACTCGATTTAAAAATAAAATAAGAGGCCCGGAAATCCGGACCTCCATAACACTTCTTAAGTTTAAATTTGAATAATACAAACCTAAATTAAAAAATGCTTGCTAATGTCAATATTGCTTTTGCAAATTTCAGACGTTCAATAGACGTTTCTTTGCGTTCTTCATTAGACGAGTAGTAAAAAGACATAATTCTATCTGCCTTATTAAACACATCCAAACAACCCAAAGCAAAAGTCGCCGCAATCGTTACGAACTTGTGAAACTCTGGGTTGAGACCTGCTTCAACCAGATAACCTTTAATGGCTTCAAGAACAGACTCTTTGCCATAACGGTCATAACGCAAATCATCCAAATACAGATGATTATTATAGATAAACGGAGAGAAATTAGAACCATCCACAATATCAAATGCTTTAGCTGCTACTTGATTTATCTTACGGATAGTTTCTTTGTTATCGGCATTTTGCAGAAACCGGATATATGAATTGATATCTTCTATTTTAGCAGCCTTAATAGTCTGCGCAATGATATTACCAAAATAACACAATGTCTGGCCATCATATTGTTTGGTATATTTGAAATCCATATCACCAGTCGGTTGACTCATAAATGCGCCAGACAACTGAGATGCCAGAATGCCAATAACAACTTCATTACCACTCAGCATACCTTGACTAGGCATTACATTCAAGTTAGTACCACACACAAAAGAAGTGTATTGCGGTAACAACTTATTGGACGCACCAGTCAAACGCATCATATACGAAATCAACCAAGAGTGAGCCAATGAAGCAGCAATATCATTTGCTACCAATAATTGGTCCTGATTCATAATATCAACGTCTGCTTCAGCACATGAGTACAAGGACACATTGTCGTCGGCATAATACTCTTCTTCCTTACGAGCAAAGAAAGACTCATAGAGAGAGAAGTAGAACGATACCAAAGAATTAATATCAGGAATCCCATTTATGATCAAAGAAAATTCATTATTCACCTTAAACATAGACTCACCGTACGGATTCGAATTTGAATACATGCTGGTGAATGCCTGACCATTATACATATCATTACCAACATCAATCACATATGTCTTATAGTCATTGTCGATCATTCCAGAAACAATTTTATGTAATGTCTGGCGGGCAATATTGTTATCAACCAAATTGAATACGACACGGCTATATTTCATACCACGTTGAGCAGACGGTATACTGTAACGTTCCAAAAAAAGGGTGTACATCTCTTCAAAGTCGAAGTAGAAGTCTTTATCTTCAGCAGTCAACTTTTCATATCGTTCAGAATCGGCAATGTATTTATCTATAAAAATAGCACCATTTTCATTAATCAGATGGGGGCCATAGCGAGAGGCCATAACTTCTGCCTTATTCTGGCCGATGTCTTGTTCGATAAAGTTTTGGCGCACCAGATTCTTTTCTTCAACGATATCGCCATCAATCAGAATGAGCTTAACATCCTTGCGGATAATTGATTTGCGAATACCGTCATTAATGGTTTTAACCAATTTAGGTAACAACCAGGAACCAGTACCGCCACAACCAACAACAACAATCTCAGAAATCAATTCATGTTGTTTCAGGTGCAGGTCTTCGATGGTAACGCCAGTGCCCATGGTTTTCATCGAAAAAGTGGCAAACGCATCAACCATTTGTTTATAGATAGGTTGGAAAAATGCCGCACGAGTTTTGTGAAGCTCATAGACTTCAGTCAAAGGGTGCTTTTCAGTAACTTCGATTTCATTATTGGCAACTTTGGCCATAATAAATGTCCTTTCTAACGCTTGTCATTAAGCGTATCATAAAACTCATCTAAATCATTCGTATTGCACATTTGAGATAAAGACCTATATACCGTATCGGCAATATCTTTTACAGTAATAAGGCTGGCATTTCTTGACCATAATAATGTTCCTAATTCAAGAATAAGGTCCTTAGCAGTATCTGCATGTCCTTCAGGATATCCGAATCGCATTACATTTTTATGATACGTAATACCAAGAACCGTATTTCTTACTGGATAAATAAACTCTTCTTCTTTACCAGAACATTTCCATAAACTTTCAGTAAACCCAGACTTGTAATAATCACACCCATTATAGTTTATCCCAATAATAGATTTGTAATCGTCTTTGCCATACGAAAATCTTTGTGCAATAAGGTCGTATTTTGGTACAGAAATAGCTGGTGTTTCAGAATCAGGATTGTCTATAACAATAGGCCGATTTGCCCCCAATAGATCAGAGTCATCAACATGTAATAACTCTGGTTCTTCGCATGGGGTCTTTATCTTTAAGGCTTTGTTACTTCGGCATCGTAAACTTCAAAATCCATGATTAATTCAAGCTCCTTTTCAGACAGCAGCTGAAAGTCTGAAGGGCCAGTTTCAGGGTAGAAACTTTTCATAGCTGTATGCAAGGAATCCATCATCTTTTCAGATTCAAATGCCAAAGCCATTTCAGAATCATCTTTGGTCATATCAACAACCCAGTCTTTGAACATATCCAAAGTACCGTTAATGACTTCTTCGACCTGAACTTCACCTGGACCATCCAGGGATTCTTCGATGTTGGAAATCAGACATGCGGCAAGCATGCTTGTAACAATAGTGCCGTTGTCCACATTCATTACAGAAGTCAAGCCAATTGGGTTGAAGCGAGCAACCAGACATGCATAGGTTGTTTCCAGGACCGATTCTGGGGTGCTTTCCAGCACGTCACAGCCATTTACATAGGACAAGCGACTAGTCATGTCACGAGAGTACGAATAGCCCTTACGACTGCGTTCAGAAAGCCATTTCTCTGCCAGATTGGCATAGTTTGGTTTTTGATAACGAGTGGCTTTAGCATTGTGTTTTGTTTTATCATAACCAGCCCAATACTCATAGTAATCAACAACATCAGCAGTAGTACCATAAGCAGAATCATAATAAGCAGTACGGCCATATACACCAGTATTAGCAACAGCAGATTGGTAAGTGATATTGTCCATAACAGAATCAGGTAGAGATTCGATTTCTTCAGAGGACATATCAAACACATCATCAACAGTTAACTTGATAAAGTTACCATTACGGCCGGCGCGGATAACCATAGTAATACCGGGTTTGTCTACTTGACCAATTACGGCAAAATACCCAGTACCGACTTCATCAGAGTTATCAGTACCACTAAAGAAAGCACCCATAGTGTTATGACTATGGACGTCCAAAACACGTACATAATCAGGATCTGTAATATAGGGAGAATTGTTTTCATAACGAATAGTAGCCTTTGCCACAACTTGCTTCGGAACATCCACAACAAAAGTATTGTCTTTGACGTTCATATAAATATGAACCATCACTTCATTACTGGAGTCGTTATTTACCTTCACAAACAACTCATGGATACCACGCAACAATTTACCAGGAATTAACGGACAGGTACGTTTAAAGGTTTCAGTACCTTTATTCTTGTACAAGTCAACACCAGATTTGCCTTTCAATTTGGTAACAAACACGCCAATATGAGATTTGAAGATTTCATATTGGGCGTCTTGCATGATAGCAATACCGGCAGTAGCATCAGCAGGGATTTCATCGTTGTAAACGGTTTGAGTACCATTAATATCGGAAAGCAGGCTTGCAAAGATGTCTTTGTCCAAGGTAGTGTTAGAAGTTGCAGCTTTATGAGTTGAACGAACAACAGGGGCGAGATATGACATTTATTATTTCCTTTAAGAAACAATTGATCTGATTTCAGAATCAAGAGTATGGATATGGCTGTTTTGGCCGTATACATCTGTTGCTGTAAAATTTAAATCGGGAATTTCAGCAATCAGGCTCAGATACCGATAATAGTTTGTGATTTCGTAACAAGAGTTAACACTATGCGGGTCAATCTTTTCCGGATATACATTACCAATGCGAAACAATGTATCGTACAATACTTCACCGCTAATACCATTACCGCCCAAATCGCTATTAAACGGAGCAGCAAAATAGGTGTTTTGCAAATTAGCAATACGGAAAGTATCCAAGGTATCAGTACCATAGAATTGTTTCCGAACGCTATCTTCAAAGGTACCCCAGCAAATACCAGGACCGTAGGAACGTGAATAGTTGTTCATAGAGAAATCATACAACTTCACATCTTTATTTAAAAAGTCACCATCAGAAATGGTATAGCAGGTACTGTTTTGCAAATCACGATTTTGATTTTCGCGGATGTAGAATTGATAACGAATTATCATGCGTGGCACATAAATCGTCATATTCCGTTCAGATGTAAAATGAATTTCACGAACATGACCAGGATAGAAGAACCACACGTATTCGTTACTGCCAATAATGGCAGACTTTAAAAACCCAGGACCATACAAAGGCGTTTGTTCTTTGCGGGAATTTTGTTGAAACACCCCGAACAACTCTTTCATGTTTACCACTTTAATAGAGGAAGCATGTGTCTTCGGGTCGATGTATTTAACACGGGCCATATTTGTCCCGTTAATCAATTCAAATTGCATCTTTAGCTTTCTTCAGTATTTTCGGGTTCTGTGAAACGGCTAATAATATTTTTCATACATTTTACACTTACTGCTTCATCAGCATTGTAGGTGACAACTTTCTTATAGTTCTTTTCCTCGAGGATTTCATTTTCACATTCATTATTGATTGTGACATTACCCTCAAGATTGTAATAGGACTCATTGGCATCTAAAAGAGGTGTTTCTACGCCAACCAAACCAGAAGTAGCAGATACACCAAGCACAAAGTTTTCACCATAACTATTACGAGGAAGGCGGAATAACATTGCTTTAAGCAAATCATGCATACCTGTTTTACTTGATGCAAGCTGTTCGAAATCATTTTCAAACAAAGCCACTTCTTCTTCATTAAAGAAGTCGTAAAGCTCACTCACATTTATAGCATCAAACATAATGCTTTTAGCAGATTCGATATTGGCAGAAAAGTCATCACCAAATACAGAAATATATTGGGTAATAGGATTTAAAGAATCCAAGAAAGTATTATTAACAATGCTACTAACATTTTCATATCCTTTTCTAATATCGATATCGCCAAAGTTATAGAAGCCATGGAACAATGTTTTAGACAATTCATAGCTATTCGGTTCTTTTGACAAAAGGCAGACGAATCTTTTATTTTTTTCAATTTCATAAAAGTTCGATTGCATTTTGCAATTCGATAAGAATGTACGAGGTGTCTTATTCCTACCGCCTTTAATAAAGGCATGGTTACTAAATAGCGGAACATTCAAATTGGAATAGCTGTCATTAATTCTGGGAACGGAAGAAATGTCATATCTATTTCCTACAAAGCCGTTTTTATAGAAAACAGATTTACGTATATTGTCATGACTTTTTGCATAAGTACTATTTAACTTGTATGATTCATCAGCATTATAAGTCGATGACGCATTGATTTCAATTTGAGATGCATTCAGAAGCTTATCGATACCTTGTACATCAACATTGATAGGATTCTCAGTCAAATTCCGAAAATTAAAAGGAAATGAAATCGGACCTGAAATGTCATCAAATGTCATCATATAGGATAGGAAAAACAACTTCATCAAATAAGCAATAGTATGCTCAGAAAAACCAATAGGAATCAGTCTTTCTTTTAAATATTCAACCCATAAAGGAATCACATTACTGTTGAGTTTTCTTACAACTTCATTGCGCCTTTCAAAGTTAAAACGTGCACGACCGGAATTTGAATCAATAAACCATTTTTGAATTTCAGCCATCAATTCGTTTGTTTTAATAGCCAAATCGCCATCAGAATCTTTCACAATATTGTCTTGAATCAAAATATTCATAATGACAATCAAGTTCCAGATAAACACTGAGCGCTTATATTTGTTCAGTTTATCTCCAGTTAAGACAATCTTAGCTGTTTCTTTCTTATCAACAGTAAAGAAAATATACCCATCCAGACGCATTTCAACTTCAGGGGAGTTAAATGCGTATTTAAAATGCTTATTCGGACCATCGGTATTGTTTTGAATAAAAAAATTGGATGTTTTGAATAAACGAAATTGTTTATTGGTTTCCTGATAATGAGTATTCAGACATGCTTCAATGGCTTCTCTCATAACTTGTGAGTATTTGGATAAAGCCATAGCCGGTTTTGTTTGAAGACTCAGACGACGCTTTACTCCAAAATCTACTGCTGCTCTAGTGCCAGCAGCTAACACCATGTTTTTATAAAGAAGATGATGCTTGTTCATGATATACTTTCTTTAGAAATAATTTGATAATGCAATTCTTTGAAGATTACTAATACCAATATCCAGCAATTCTTTAGGAATACCGGATTGAACACTTAACGATTGGAAGTAAGCTGTCCAGTTATAGTCTTCCATGATTTTAAAATCAGAAGCAGAAACATGGAAAGACTTGTTATAGGAACAGATACGATTAATATCTTCATCAGGAATACTCAAAGGGTTAAAGAAAAAGATACCATCCTTTTCATTGAATAATGCGACAATAGCATCATAGTCATTTGAATATTCTTCTATATTAATATTCGTTAATGGAATATTTTCAACAACTTTTTTTGGCGCACTAGCTGCAAGAAATTGGTCCAATTGCTCTGAAATATTCATTATTATTCTTTCATTAAAATTAATTATTTAACTATCAAGCACATTACCCAAAATAGAAATGACGATTTATCACCAGAAAAATTGCTTTACATCCATGGTTTAGTGGCTTGTGATACATTAGATAATAAAACTGAAGAAGGGGCATTTAGAAATTCTGACGATGTTCATGTTGTAAATCATATTGATGGAGAAATTGTACATACGCCACCAAACCAAAAAGAAATAGAAATTCTAATTCAAGATTTATGCAATTTTTTTAATTCAGATTCAAAAGAATCATTCATGCATCCTATTCTAAAAGGTATTGTTATCCATTTTATGATTGGATATATCCATCCCTTTACCGATGGAAATGGTCGAACAGCAAGAGCTTTGTTTTATTGGTATTTATTAAAAAAAGGATATTGGTTAACGGAGTATTTATCTATTTCTAAAATAATACAGGATACTAAAAATCAATATGAGAAAGCCTATTTATATACTGAAAATGACAATAATGATTTGTCCTATTTCATGACCTATCATTTAAAAGTTATGGATAAAGCATTTGAAGCATTGAAAGCATATATTCAATTAAAGCAAAAAGAAAATTTGCAAATAGCAAGTTTTGTAAAAATTCCGAATGTAAATGAAAGACAAGCGCAACTTTTGAAAATTATCTTTGATGAACCCGAAAGTATTTTTACTGTAAAAGAAACAGAAAATCGTTTTATAATTTCCAATTTTACTGCCAGAACAGATTTATTAGGATTAGTTAAATTAGGTTTTTTAGAAATTATTCAAGTAAATAAAGTGAAGCAAAATTTTGTGCGATCTGATAATTTTGAAACTCTTTTAGCTAAACATAAAATTAAATAAACTTCGAGATTTGTAAAGAATCTCGAACTATTAATAAAGCATGACTTCACAATCCGAATTAATTTTAGAACAAAATTTAATCAGTCAATTAGCATCTAATGGTTACGACAAAGTAATTATTAATGACGAAGCTGATTTGTTAGTTAATCTTAAAAAGCAATTGGAAAAACACAACAATAAAGTTTTTTCGGATAGTGATTTCAAGCAAATTCTAAACCACCTTTCAAAGTCAAATAACATCTTTGAAAAAGCTTTATTACTGCGGGATAAATTTGCTTTCAAAAACGATTCTAATGAACTGGTGTATGTGGAGTTCATTAATATGGATTTTTGGTGCCAAAACGAATACCAAGTAACCAATCAAATCACGGTTGAAGGAACCTATAAAAACCGTTATGATGTAACCATTTTAATTAATGGTTTGCCCTTGGTGCAAATCGAATTGAAAAAGACAGGCTTAGAACTGAAAGAAGCCTACAATCAAATCAATCGTTATCAAAAACACTCTTTCTCAGCAAATACTGGCTTGTTTAATTATGTGCAATTATTTGTAATCAGTAACGGAGTAAACACCAAATACTTCAGCAATTTTGGAAACAAAAAACCTGATTACAAACAAACCTTCTTTTGGACCGACGAGAACAACAAACGTATTTCTAAACTAGAAGATTTTGCCAATACTTTTTTAGAGAAATGTCATTTATCTAAAATGATCACGAAATACACCGTATTGCATGATTCTGATAAAATGCTGATGGTATTACGTCCGTATCAATTTAATGCCGTAGAACGCATTATTGATAAGGTAAAAAACAGCAATCACAATGGTTATATATGGCACACTACAGGCTCAGGTAAAACCTTAACGTCGTTCAAAGCCAGTCAAATATTATCCCAATTACCAAAGGTAGATAAGGTAGTTTTTTGTGTAGACAGACAAGATTTAGATTACCAAACCGCCAAAGAATTCAATGCCTTTAAACCTGATTGTATTGATCCAACCAATAACACGGCCAATTTAGTACGTCAGTTTAAAGATGGTAATAGTAAGTTGATTGTTACGACGATTCAAAAATTATACAATGCCATTACCAGAGAACACCATCTTAAAACAATGGATGATCTCAAGGACAAAAAGATAGTTTTTATTTTTGATGAATGTCACCGCTCGCAATTTGGAGACACGCATAAAAAGATTACCCAATATTTTGAAAACTATCAAATGTTTGGGTTTACCGGTACACCTATTTTTGTGGAAAATGCCTTGTCTAAAAATAAGCAAAACCAAACCACGGCAAGTTTGTTTGGAGAACAATTGCATAGTTATGTGATTACCGATGCGATCAAGGATGAAAATGTATTGCGCTTTTCGGTAGAGTATGTTGGTAAATACAGAGAACGTGAGAATTCGCAAAACGAAATTGACATTGAAGTAGAAGCAATTGACACTCAAGAACTGTTAGAAAGCAATGATCGTATCGAAAAGATTACTAATTATGTTATTCAGCAACATCCAATAAAAACACAAAACAAAACCTTTACGGCTATGTTTTGTGTCAGTAGTGTCGAAATGTTGATTAAGTATTATGATTTGTTCCTCAAACTAAAACAGGAAGGCAAACATAATTTGAATATTGCCACCATTTTTAGTTTTGGTGCCAATGATAGTATGATTACAGACACCGAAGATTATGACGAAAAAGACTTTAATGAAGTAGCCGAACCAAAAGAAAGTTACAATTCGTATCACAAGAGGGATAAATTAGAGGAATACATTATTGCCTACAACCTGACGTACGGAACCAATTGGACTACAAAAGACAGTCAATCCTTTTACAATTATTACAAAGACATAGCACAACGAGTACGTACCAAACAGGTAGATATTTTGTTTGTGGTTAATATGTTTCTCACGGGATTTGATAGCAAATCATTGAATACTTTGTTTGTAGATAAGAATTTAAAGTACCATGGTTTAATTCAAGCCTATTCCAGAACCAACAGAATTTTGGGTGATAAAAAATCACAAGGAAATATTGTTGTTTTTAGAAATCTGAAGAAAGCCACTGATGATGCTATTGCTTTATTTTCAGATAAAAAGGCCAAAGAAATTATCATCTTAAAACCATACGAAAATTACGTTAAAGAAATTAATGAAGCCTATGCTAATTTAATAGCAATTACCCCAACTTTCGAATCAGTTGATGATCTATATACCGAAGATGAAGAACTGGAATTTGTAAAGGCATTTCGTGAAATCATTAGGTTAAAAAACATAATTGCTTCATTTGTAGATTTTAAATTTGATGATATTGCTTTAGGCGAACAAGAATTTGAAAATTATAAATCCAAATACTTAGAGTTATCAGATAAAGGTAAAAAAGAAAAAACCTCCATACTAAACGAAGTCGATTTTGAACTCGAGTTGATTCATCGCGATGATATTACAGTAACCTATATTTTAGGATTGTTAGCCAAGTTAAAAGCAACAAACCCAGCGGAAAAAGAACGCAGACAAAAGGAAATATTAGATCTTGTTGCGGGAGATGTTAAACTGCGTAGCAAACGAGAATTGATAGAGCGTTTTATTGAAGAAAACTTACCGGCACTAGATGATATGTCTATTGAAGAGGGCTATGCTGCTTTTATGATTGAAGAGCAGGAGAAAGCTTTTAACCAGTTTGTAACCGATGAAAAATTGAATGCGGACAAACTTAAAAAACTAACCGAAGATTATTTATTTACCCAGCGAGTCCCTACCAAACAAGAAGTAGTGGAAGTACTGGAAAATCAGCCCTCTATTTTACAAAGAGCAAAAGTTGGAGATACCATTTTGAGTAAGTTCTTGAATTTTATCGACACGTTTTTTAATGATTAATAATCTCAGTAAGAAATTGTGAAGGTATCTACAGAAATTAGAAAATTAATATAAGCAATGCTATTATTTTTTTTTCATTTCAAAAATCGCTTTTTTAATATTCAAAATTTATTTTAAGCTCGTTTAATACTTCTTCTATTCCTTGAAGATTCAAATGTATTTGTTGCATCTGGTTTTCATAATCTTCCCTACTCATTTTGTTTTTATTGCTATTCAATTTCCTAATTGATTTATCCATTATTTTAACCTTATCTAGCAAAATATTGACCCTATCGTAAGTATAAGTAGAAATATAATCTTCGTCTTTTAAGTTTCTATTCTCTATGCGGAGCATACGATTATCTTCATTAGAATCGTTGATAATTAAAAACAATTGAAATATACATAACACGCTGATAATTAACAAAACTAAATACAATTTACCATTACCATTTTCATTCATAAAATAAATATTTAATTATTTAAAAAAAACACCCAATGCGTAGGTATATCCTGCGGTACTTTTATTCTCAATCTACATTTTAATAATATAAACACTAAAAAACTAACAGAACACAAATATAATAAAGTAAGTATTGAATACACATTTTTTGAGCCCAATTAATGGACAATCAAACAACAAATCAACATAGAAACCGAAAGCAACTCGATCTCTTTGTTAGGGAAAATTGACTCAGAGAAAAAGCAAGAGGAACTGTGCTTGCTTTTAATTTTTCATTTTCTTTTGAAAAAGTATTGTACTAGAAGATTTTGAAAACAAGTAGTTTTATTTGGTTAAAACATAAAATCTAGAACTATTTACAATATGACAAGTTTATGATGGTGTACTTCCGTTCGAAATTAAAATAATAAGATTGTGAAAAGTAAAAAACTCGTAGACAGATTCGTGTAGGAGATGGAATACAATTTTTTCGGGCGATGGGGTTTCGTGGAAAGTTGTTTCCTAAAGGGCAGGGGGGTGTAGTTCGTATAAGTTAGTCCAAAATTTTTACCTTTTTGCTCACATCGCACTCACGTGCTACTATGGGCGTGCAGTCCATGAACGTTCGTGTGTATGTTTAGGAAACTTATAGAAACAATGAATGAGATAAAGGCAAATGGACTAAATAAAAGAGCAGAAATTTCAGAAGTAAATGATGAAATAGATAAATTAAATACTGTATTTAATTCAATGATGGATGAAATTCAACATGGATTTGAT
>ERZ650302.1023-NODE-1023-length-15769-cov-12.228713_pt1 | contig 15769 bp, 12 predicted proteins | sample MGYA00376238_ERZ650302 | MGnify/ENA primary metagenome ERZ650302 (study PRJEB26733, sample SAMN07839298) | wastewater metagenome | biome: urban; feature: wastewater treatment plant; material: waste water | place: USA: North Carolina | collected 2016-04-28 ... | reverse complement strand
GTTGTGGCCGTGTGCGCCGCCATCGAAAGCGAAATTGCCGACCTTGATGATGCCGACAAGCAAGAGTTCTTGGAAAGCATTGGGCTGCAAGAGCCCGGCTTGAACCGCCTGATTCGGGCGGGTTACGAGCTGCTGGGCTTGCAGACCTACTTCACCGCTGGGGTGAAAGAAGTCCGCGCGTGGACCATCCACAAAGGCGACACCGCCCCCCAAGCCGCTGGCGTGATTCACACCGACTTTGAACGCGGCTTTATCCGCGCCCAAGTGATTGCCTATGCTGATTTTGTTGCCTGCGGCGGCGAAGCCAAAGCCAAAGAAGCTGGCAAAATGCGCGTGGAAGGCAAAGAGTATGTGGTGGCCGATGGGGACTTGATGAACTTCTTGTTCAACGTCTGATAGCGGGTTCAACGTCTCCATTAGTAGGGCATCGCACCGTCAATCTACCTCCCGTCATTTCCGTGTAGGCGGAAATCCAGCCTCTCCCGCCCCACGGCGGGCGGCAGTGGGGGGCGGTGATTCCCCCCCTCCGACGGAGGGGCATAACAGCGGTGCTACTGCGTTGAAACTTACAAAAAACGGCGTATGGATTCAGTTCCAACGCCGCTTTTTTTTGAATTTCAACGCAGACTCACCCGAGTCTTGCAGGTCGTAAACAGGCGCTGACACCTGAGTGCAGCGAATGGGCTTGGCTGGGGGCAACAGGCGCGACGGTCATCCCTCCACATTGAGTTAGCACCTTGTCGATACAACGGTCATAATTCACGACCGAACAATAACAGGCCTGAACGATGCTCGACGACATCAAAAAAACCCTCTGGGCGACAGCCGACAAGCTCCGTGCCAACATGGATGCAGCGGAGTACAAGCACCTTGTTCTGGGGCTGATCTTCGTCAAGTACGTGTCGGATACCTTCGCCGCCCGCCGCGCCGAGTTGATCAGCCGCTTTGCCGATGCGTCCGACGACTATTTTCTGCACGATTGCGACGACGAACTGCTCGCCGATGAGCTGGAAGACCGCGACTACTACCGTGAGGTCAATGTCTTCTGGGTGCCCGAAGCCGCCCGCTGGGAAGCCATCCGAACCGCAGCCAAACAGCCGGACATCGGCAAGCGCATCGACGACGCGCTGACGCTGATCGAAGCCGAGAACCCCAAGCTCAAGGGCATCCTCGACAAACGCTATGGCCGCGCCCAGTTGCCGGATGGCAAGCTCGGCGAGTTGGTCGATCTGGTGTCTACCATCGGCTTCGGCGATGACCCAGGCAAGGCGCGCGACGTGCTCGGTCAGGTCTATGAATACTTCCTCGGCCAGTTCGCCAGCGCCGAAGGCAAGAAGGGCGGCCAGTTCTACACGCCGGCCTCCATCGTCAAAACGCTGGTCGCCGTGCTGGCACCGCACCACGGCAAGGTCTACGACCCCTGCTGCGGCTCCGGCGGCATGTTTGTGCAGAGCGAAAAATTCATCGAAGCCCACGGCGGCAAGCTCGGCGACGTCTCCATCTACGGCCAGGAATCCAACCCCACCACCTGGCGGCTGGCCGCCATGAACCTCGCCATTCGCGGCATCGACTTCAATCTGGGCCGCGAACCGGGCGACACCTTCACCCGCAATCAGCACCCGGATTTACGCGCCGACTTCATCCTCGCCAACCCGCCCTTCAATATCAGCGACTGGTGGCACGGCAGCCTGGAAGGCGACCCGCGCTGGGTGCATGGCGCCCCGCCGCAAGGCAACGCCAACTACGCCTGGTTGCAGCACATGCTCTACCACCTCAAGCCCACGGGCCGCGCCGGCATTGTCCTGGCCAACGGCTCCATGAGCTCCAGCCAGAACAGCGAAGGAATTATCCGCGCCGCCATGGTCGAGGCCGACGTGGTGGAAGTGATGGTCGCCCTGCCCGGCCAGCTCTTCTTCAACACCCAGATTCCCGCCTGCCTGTGGTTCCTCACCAAGCAGAAGCAAACCCGCCAAGGCGAAGTGCTGTTCATCGACGCCCGCAAGCTCGGCCGCATGATCAGCCGGGTGCAGGCCGAACTGAGCGATGAAGTCATCGAGCGCATCGGCAACACCGTCGCCGCCTGGCGCGGTCAACCGGCAAAAGAGGGCGAAATCTACGCCGACATCCCCGGCTACTGCCGCAGCGTCAAGCTGGAAGAAATCGCCCAGCACGGTCATGTGCTGACCCCGGGCCGCTATGTGGGCGCGGAAGAAGTCGAGGACGACGACGAAGCCTTTGCCGACAAGATGCAGAAGCTCACCGAAAAACTGGGCGAGCAGATGGCAAAAGGTGCGGAACTGGATGCACTGATCCGGCAGAAGCTGGGGGGGCTGGGGTATGAGTTCTGACAAAATTCCGCAAGAATCAGTGAATAAGGAGGTGGTATGTCCGATTTGAGTTTTGATGCCCTTGAGCAAGCGATTGCGGCTATTGAGCAAGGCTTGACTGAGCATGCTCAATATCCGCAGTTGCTCACGGTCCGTGATGGTGTGATTCAGCGTTTCGAGGTGGCATTGGATGTGTCGCAAAAACTAATGAAGCGTGTGCTACGCGAGGTTTACCAAATGGAACCGGCGCGTATTGCCAAAAATACTGCTCGCGAGGCAGCAGACATCGGTCTGATTGCAGATGCCGAGGCTTGGATTGGCTACATCGACGCCAGAAATGACACCTCGCATACCTATAATGCTGAGGTAGCCGGCCGCGTATTTGCTCAAGTTCCCTCCTTTTTGGCGGATGCGCGTGACTTGCTGAAGCGTTTAAATGATGCAACTCGTTGACCTGCGTGCTGATCACCTCGCGCTGGTCCGGGAAATTCTTGGTCGGCTCGCACCGAATGCGGAGGTTTCTGTATTCGGTTCGCGTGCTAAATGGGTGGCGCGGGAAACCTCTGATCTCGATCTGTGCATCCGCGAAGCCGAGCCATTGGGCTTCAAACGAATCGGCCTGCTGAAAGAGGCCTTTGAAGAATCCAACTTGCCTTACAAGGTCGACGTGCTTGATTGGGCGACCACGAGTGAAAATTTCCGGAAGATTATTGAGCGGGACAAGGTGGTGATTCAGAAGGTGGGCGGGGGCATGAGTTCTGAATGGCCCTCAACTACGCTGGGTGAGATTTGCTCGATGCAAGGCGGTGCAATACAAACCGGGCCGTTTGGCAGCCAACTCCACACATCGGACTACAAGGAGATCGGCATTCCGGTTGTTATGCCGACCAATATTGGCGATGGTGGGATTGTTGAGGAAGGCATCGCCAGAATTGACCAGTCAGATGTTGAGCGTCTCTCCCAGCACAAACTAAAGTTGGGGGATATTGTTTTTAGTCGCCGAGGTGACGTTACAAAAAACGCCCTGATTCGTCTGCGTGAAGTTGGCTGGCTTTGCGGAACTGGATGCCTGAAAGTTCGGCTTGGTGATGAAAAAATCGCCAGCTCGAAGTTCATCTCGCATTGCCTACGTCATCCGGATATTAAAGATTGGCTTGTTCGTCACGCCGTTGGGGCGACGATGCCGAACTTGAATACGGGGATTCTCTCTGCGGTTCCAATCAACTTGCCCCCGCTGAAAACACAGCACGAAATCGCTGAGGCGCTTGATTCCCTCGACGACCGCATCACCCTCCTGCGCGAAACCAATGCCACGCTCGAAGCCATTGCGCAGGCGCTGTTCAAATCGTGGTTTGTCGATTTCGACCCCGTCCGCGCCAAGCAGGAAGGCCGCGCCCCGGAAGGCATGAGCGACACCACCGCCGCCCTCTTTCCCGACAGTTTCGAGGAATCGGAATTGGGCTTGGTGCCGAAGGGGTGGCGGGTTGTTCGCCTCGATTCGTTTGTCGAGTTGGCTTACGGCAAAGCATTGAAAGCAGAGAACCGTAAAGCTGGCTCAGTTCCTGTTTACGGGTCAGGCGGAATTACTGGATGGCATAACCAAGCCCTTGTCGATCAAACCTCAATCATCGTCGGACGAAAAGGAACTGTCGGAAGTCTTTACTGGGAAAGCCGCCCATTCTTCCCGATTGACACGGTTTTCTACGTCAAGTCACGCAAGCCACTCACCTATTGCTACCTTTTGCTCAAGACGCTTGGGCTTGATTCGATGAACACCGATGCTGCTGTACCGGGACTGAATCGAGAAAATGTTTACCGTCTATTAGTAACCGAGCCACCAGAGAATATTCTGGCCGCCTTCGATGACATTGCATCTGTGCTTCGGGCATCAATGGATGAAAACGATCAACAAGCCCAAACCCTCGCCGCCCTCCGCGACACCCTGCTCCCCCGCCTGATTTCCGGCCAGTTGCGTTTGCCGGAAGCGGCGGCATTGATTGAGGAAGCCACCTGATGTTCGACCTGGGCACACTGGAAGACCTGAATCTCCTGGCGGAAACGGCGGAACTGGAGTGCAAGCTGGCGCAGGGGCAGGATGGCAAGGGCGAACTGCCCAAGGATTTCTGGCTCACGTATTCGGCGATGGCGAATGCCCACGGCGGGGTGGTGTTGCTGGGAGTGCGCGAAAAGGCCGGGGTATTCAGCGTTGCCGGCATCGACAACCCAACCAAGGTGCGCGCTGATCTGTTCAACACCCTGAACAACCCGGCCAAGGTCAGCGTGAACCTGCTGAGCGATGCGGATGTGGCCGAGGTACATGTCGATGGCAAGACGATTCTGGCGGTGAACATCCCTGCCGCGACCCGCCGCCAGAAGCCGGTGTTTCTGCATGGTCATCCCCTCGGCAATACCTACCGCCGCCTTAACGATGGTGATCGTCGCTGTGATGAGGAAACCGTCAAGCGGATGCTGGCCGAGCAGGTGGAAGACGAGCGCGATGCGCGGATTCTGGTCGGTTACGGCATGGAGGATATTGACCCGGAAAGCCTGCGTATCTACCGGCAGATGCTGCGCGACGAGAAACCGGGGCATCCCTTCCTGGAACAGAATGATTTTGAATTTCTGCAAAGCCTGCGTGGCTGGCGCCGGGATCGGCAAACGGGGGAGTCTGGCCTGACGCTGGGTGGGCTGCTGATGTTCGGCAACTGGGCGGCGATTCAGGATGCGCTGCCGCATTATTTTGTGGACTATCAAGAGCGACCGGAGGCCAAGACCGAGCTGCGCTGGGTGGATCGTCTGTACCCGGATGGCAGTTGGAGCGGCAATCTTTTTGAGTTTTTTCGGCGGGTGTATCGGAAATTGACCGCCGATCTGAAAGTGCCTTTTGCCTTGAAGGACGGGCAGCGCCAGGATGACACCCCGGTTCACGAGGCCCTGCGTGAGGCGCTGGTGAATACCTTGGTGCACGCCGATTACACCGGGCGGGTTTCCGTGCTGGTGGTGAAGCGCCCGGACATGTTCGGCTTTCGTAATCCCGGCGGCCTGCGTTTGCCCATCGAGCAGGTGATTCGCGGCGGGGAAAGCGATTGCCGCAACCGCATCCTGCATCAGATGTTCCTGCTGATTGGCCTTGGCGAACGCGGTGGCTCGGGAATGCCGAGAATCTACGGTGGCTGGAAAAGCCAGCATTGGCGGCCACCGGCCTTGTCAGAAAAGGATGAGCCAGAGCAAACGCTGTTGATGTTGCAGATGGCGGATTTGCTGCCAGAAAACGTGTTGCAGCAATTACGCGAGCGATTCGGCGCCGAGTTTGACGAGCTGGATTACAACGGGCGTCTGGTCATGGCAACGGTTGCGATGGAGCGTGTGGTCAGCCACAGCCGGCTGCTGGAAATCTGCGATGCGCATTCCCATGACCTGAGCCTGTTGCTTGCCCGTCTGGTTCGGCTGGGCTTTCTGGAAACGGATGGCCGCTCACGGGGGACGGTGTATTTCTTACCTGGCGATACCCTGCCCACGCCAGAGCAGGTCTTTGTTGGCCCGGCATTCCCGCAGCCCGGAGCCGGCAATATGGGGAGCAGCTCCGAGTACTCGAAGCTCACCTCCGCATACTCGGAGCTCACCTCCGAAGGTACCGATAGCGCAGATGAGAAACGGGATGCTTATGGCCGGCTGGTAACACCCCATCTGGATGCGCCGGTGGTGGATAGCCTGCAACGGCTGGAAAGGAATTTCCTGGCGGAACTGGAACGACTGGCTGAAGAACCCCGGCAACGGGACAGATTGAGCAGCGAGCGTATGGAACGGGTTCTGCAAACGCTGTGCTCCAATCAATATCTGACGCTTTCTGTCCTGGCGGAATTGGTTCGCCGGAACCCGGATGGCTTGCGGCAGCAGTATTTGAGCAAGATGGTTCGGAGTGCAGAAATGCGGCTGGCCTTCCCCACCAAGCCGACTCATGAGCGGCAGGCCTACCGGGCGGCAGTAGGCAAGGCAGCGGATCAAGACGAATAGGTTAACCATGACCGAAGACCAACTCGAACAAGAAACCCTGGGCTGGCTGGCGGAAGTGGGCTACCGCCCCCTGCACGGCCCGACCATCGCGCCGGAGGGGGAGTACCCGGAGCGCAGCAGTTATCAGCAGGTTTTGCTGCCGGGGCGGCTGCGTGAGGCTATCGACCGCCTGAACCCGCAGATTCCGGGTACGGCGCGGGAGGATGCGCTGCGGCAGGTGCTGGATCTGGGGATTCCGGCGCTGCTCTCGGCCAATCGCCATTTCCACAAGCTGCTGGTGGGCGGGGTGCCGGTGCAGTATCAAAAGGACGGCGAAACGCGGGGCGACCTGGTGCGCCTGATCGACTGGGCCGAGCCGAGCAAGAACGAGTGGCTGGCGGTCAATCAGTTCTCCATCAAGGGCACCGTTGGGCCAAATTCGCACACCCGCCGCCCGGACATCATCCTGTTTGTGAATGGTTTGCCACTGGTGCTGCTGGAGCTGAAAAACCCTGCCGATGAGCACGCGGACATCTGGAAAGCCTTTGACCAGATTCAGACCTACAAGGCGCAGATTCCCGAGGTGTTTCAGTACAACGAGCTGCTGGTGATTGCCGATGGCAGCGAGGCCCGGCTGGGCTCGCTCTCGGCCAGTGCCGAGCGTTTCATGCAGTGGCGGACGATAGATGGCGTCACGCTCGACCCGCTTGGTCAGTTCAATGAGCTGGAAACGCTGGTGCGCGGCCTGCTGGCGCCGGCCATACTGCTCGATTACCTGCGCTTCTTTGTGCTGTTCGAGGAGGACGGCACCTTGGTGAAGAAGGTGGCCGGCTATCACCAGTTCCACGCGGTGCGGGCGGCCATTCAGCAGGTGGTGGCGGCCTCCCAGCCCAGCGCCGATAGCAAAATCCGGCATAAGGGCGGGGTGGTCTGGCACACCCAGGGCAGCGGCAAGAGCATCACCATGACCTGCTTTGCCGCCCGGGTGATGCAGGAAACGGCGATGGCCAACCCCACCATTGTGGTGATTACCGACCGCAACGATCTGGATGGGCAGTTGTTCGGGGTGTTTTCCCTGGCGCAGGATTTGTTGCGCGAGCAGCCGGTACAGGCCACCACCCGTCAGGATTTGCGCGCCAAGCTGAGCAAGCGCCCTTCCGGCGGGATCATCTTTGCCACCATCCAGAAGTTCATGCCGGGCGAGGACGAAGACGCCTTCCCCATGCTGTCGGATCGCTCGAACATCGTGGTGATGGCCGATGAGGCGCACCGCACCCAGTATGGCTTTGAGGCCAAGCTGAAGACGGTGAAGGCCAAGCCGCAGGCGGCGCTGTCGGTACAGGCGGCGGCCAATGACGGCCAGCAGTTGCAGGTGGCCGAGCCTGCGGCGGAGTACGCCAGCCGCTATCAGGTGGGCTACGCCCAGCACCTGCGCGATGCCCTGCCCCATGCCACCTTTGTCGCCTTCACCGGCACGCCGGTTTCCAGCGAGGATCGCGATACCCGCGCCGTGTTCGGGGACTACATCCACGTCTATGACATGCAGCAGGCCAAGGAGGACGGGGCCACCGTTGCCATCTACTTCGAGTCCCGCTTGGCCAGACTGTCGCTCAAGCAAGAAGAGCTGCCGACCATAGACGAGGAAGTGGACGAGCTGGCCGAGGATGAGGAAGAAAGCCAGCAGGCGCGGCTAAAGAGCAAATGGGCGGCACTGGAGAAGGTGGTGGGGGCGGAACCCCGCGTTGCCCGCGTGGCCGCCGATCTGGTGGCGCACTTTGCACAGCGCCAGCAGGCACAGCCCGGCAAGGCCATGGTGGTGGCCATGAGCCGGGAGATTTGCGTCCATCTGTACAACGAGATCGTCAAACTGCGCCCGGACTGGCACGACGCCGACCCGGAAAAAGGCGCCATCAAGATCGTGATGACCGGCTCCGCCAGCGATAAGGCGCTGCTGCGCCCCCATATCTACAGCGGCCAGGTGAAGAAACGGCTGGAGAAACGCTTCAAGGACCCCGCCGATCCCTTACAACTGGTGATCGTGCGCGATATGTGGCTGACCGGCTTTGACGCGCCCTGCGTGCATACGCTGTATGTGGACAAGCCGATGAAGGGGCACAACCTGATGCAGGCCATTGCCCGCGTCAATCGGGTGTTCAAGGACAAGCAGGGTGGCCTGGTGGTGGACTACATCGGCATTGCCAATGAGCTCAAATCCGCCCTCAAGGATTACACCGCCAGCCAGGGCCGGGGCCGCCCGACCGTGGATGCGGCGGAGGCGTATGCGGTGCTGGCGGAGAAGCTGGACATCCTGCGCGGCCTGCTGCACGGCTACGACTATTCAGACTTTCTGACTGCCGGCCACAAGTGCCTGGCCGGTGCAGCCAACCATATACTGGGGCAGAAGGACGGCAAACAGCGATTTGCCGACCATGCCCTGGCCATGAGCAAGGCTTTTACCCTGTGCTGCACGCTGGATGAAGCCAAGGCCGTGCGCGAGGAAGTGGCGTTCATGCAGGCCGTGAAAGTCATTCTGACCAAGCGTGACATCACCCAGAAGAAGAAAACGGACGAGGAGCGGGAGCTCGCCATCCGCCAGATCATCGGGTCAGCCGTGGTTTCCGAGGAAGTGGTGGATATTTTCGATGCAGTAGGTCTGGACAAGCCCAACATCGGCATTCTGGATGAAGCGTTTTTGGCCGAGGTGAGGAATCTGCCGGAACGTAATCTGGCGGTTGAACTGCTGGAACGTTTGCTGGAGGGGGAAATCAAGTCCCGCTTTTCCGGGCATCTGGTGCAGGAAAAGAGGTTTTCCGAAATGCTGGCCAACGTCGTCAAGCGCTACCAGAACCGCGCCATCGAAACAGCACAGGTCATCGAGGAACTGATCGAGATGGCCAGGAAGTTCCACGCGGCAGCAAGCCGTGGCGAAGCACTTGGGCTGACCGATGACGAGGTGCGCTTTTACGATGCCCTGGCCGAGAACGAATCAGCCGTCCGCGAGCTATCCGACGAAACCCTGAAGAAAATCGCTCACGAACTGACCGAGAACCTGCGCAAGAATCTCTCTGTGGACTGGTCGGAGCGCGAGAGCGTACGGGCCAAGCTGCGCCTGATGGTCAAGCGCATCCTGCGGAAATACAAATACCCGCCGGATCAGCAGGAAGGTGCGGTGGAGCTGGTGCTACAGCAGGCCAAGGCGCTTGGGGAGATGTGGGTGGCGTAAAGTATGGCTTGCTCCTTCCAAGACCCCCAAGTTCTGGGTTCAAACAGCAGCCTGGGGGCCCTGGTGTCCGGGGATCACTGCGGGGTGCAGTCGATGAGTGAAGATTACCCCTCGCCTGTCGGGCCGTCTGTGAGTGCCTGGCGTCGGGATATCACCAAATGTAGCGGTCAGCCTGCTCCCAACAACCGCCGATACAGCCCCAGCAGCTCTTCCGCCATCGCTTCCAGCGTGTAGGGTTCGACGGTGGCGCGGGCGTGGGCGCGCAGGCTTGGCCAGTCGGCGCGGGCTTGCAGCCAGCTGGCGATGTCGGCGGTGAAGCCGGCCACGTCCAGCGCGTCGCGCACCCAGCCGTTTTCCCCTGGCCGAATCCACTCGGCCGCGCCGCAGCCGGTGCTGGTGAACAGCGGCAGGCCGCAGGCCAGCGCTTCGACGCAGACATTGGGGAAGGGGTCGTACAGGGTGGGCAGGATCAGCGCGTCAGCGGCGGCGTAAAAGCTTTTGACGTCTTTTTGCGCGCCGGTAAAGATCACCCGCTCGGCCACGCCCAGCGCGCGCGCTTGCGCCTGGTAGCGGGCGGCGTGTTTGTCGTGGCCCACCACCAGCAGATGCACGCCGGCCAGCGGGGCGATGGCGGCCAGCGCGGCGGCCACGCCTTTGCGCTCAAACCCCGAGCCGACATACACCAGCAGCGGCGCTTGCGCGGGGATGCGCCAGTGGGCGCGCACGGCGTCGCGCTGGCTGGCCAGGCCGGGGTGAAACGCCTGGGTGTCCACGCCGTTGTAAATCACCGCCAGCTTGTCGGCCGGCAGGCCGAAATACTGCTGGATTTCATCGGCCACCATGCGCGAGTTGCAGATCACCGCTTTGAGCGCCGGATCGGCGAACATGCGCGCTTCGGCGCGGCAGATGTAATGGTGATAGGGGTTGAGCTTGAGTTTCAGCCGGCCCAGCGCCGACAGCGCGCGGCCGCGTCGGGCCAGCCAGGCGCGATGCACGCCGTCGCCAGCGCGAAACACATCGCAGCCGGGGATGCGCTCGTGCGCCTGCACCAGGTCAAAGCCTTCGCGGGCGATGGCCTGGCGCACGCCACGGGCAAAGCCGGCGTCGCGCCAGACATTGCCCAGATAAAACGGGTTGACGGTCAGGCTGTGGTAGCCGGCGTGGTCTTCCCAGCGGCGGGTGATCAAGGTCACGTCCAGGCTGCCCTGGCGGGCCAGGGCGTCCAGCGCGCGGCTGACAAAGCGCTCGGCGCCGCCAGCGGGGTTATAGCGTTGCCGCACAATCGCCAGGCGGGTCATCGGCCGGTCTCCTGCAACAGTTCATCCAGCGCCGCCAGCACGCGCGCCGGGGCAATCAGGCTCAGGCATTCGCTGAGCTTGCCGCCGCCGCAGCCATCGCGCCCGCACGGCCGACAGGGCAGGTCTTCGCGCACCACCCGATGCGGCGTGCGCCACGGCCCCCATTCGATGTCGCCAGACGGGCCAAACAGCGCCACGGTGGGCGTGCCCACCGCCGCCGCCATATGCATCGGCACCGAATCCATGCCGACAAAGGCGCGCGCGCCTTGCAGCGCGGCGCCGAGTTCTTCCAGCGTCAGCTCGCCGGCCAGGCTGGCCACCGGCCGCGCCAGCCGGCCTTGAATATCAGCCAGCATGGCCAATTCGGCCGGGTCGGGCGCGGCGGTGAGCAGCACCGGCCAGCCGCGCGCGGTCAGCGCGTCGATCAGCGCCGCCATATGCGTGGTGGGCCAGGTTTTGAACAGCCAGCGCGAGGTGGGGTGAATATGGATGAACTGCCCGGCCGGCAGGCCCAGCGCCGCCAGTTTGGCGTCCACCCGCTGGCGCGCCTCGGCCGACGGGCACAGCACCAGCCCGCGCTCTGCCGCGCTGGCGTGCAGGCCCAGGCGGCGCAGGGCGTCCAGGTGCAGCTCGACGGTGTGCCGGCGGTTGCCGCCCACCACCGGGTAGCGATGGGTGAAGGCCTTGGCGAAGCGCCGGCTGGTTTTGCCGGCCGGGGCCACCGCCCAGCGCGGCTTGAGCAGGCGCGCCAGGGTGGCGCCGCGATTGTGGTCGGTGAGGTGGACGATCAAATCATAGCGGCGCGCGCGCAGGGCCTGAAACAGCGCCCATTCGTGACGCAGCTGCGCCCAGCGGCCGGCGCGCTTCCAGTGGCGGTCGATGGTGAACAGTTGGCTCAGCGCCGGGTGGCCGCGCAGCATCGGCGCGGTGTCGGCGTACACCAGCGCATCCAGCTCGGCCTGTGGGGCGCAACGCTTGAGGGTGGTGAACACCGGAGAGGTGAGCAGCACATCGCCGTGATGGCGCAGTTTGATCACCAGCACGCGCTTGAGCGCGGCGGGGTCGATGGCGTCTTGCAGCATGAAAACGATAGGGCCTGTTTGAGGTTGAGGGCGCGCCGCCCCAATAGGGCGGCCGCGCCAGCGGCCAGCCTCAGGCGGCGCAGTCCAGCGCGTTAAGCTGCTGGAGCAAGTCGTGGATTTTATCCGGATCGTCGGCGCGCAGGATACGGCCGGTCAGGGTGTGCAGGCGATCCAGGTGGGTGTTGAGCACCACTTGCTTGACCGAGAGCATATTGGCCGGGTGCATGGAGAACTTGCGCAGGCCCATGCCCAGCAGCAGGCGGGTGAGGCGGGCGTCGCCGGCCATTTCGCCGCACACCGACACCGGCAGGCCGGCCTTGTTGGCGGCCTTGATGGTGTGCTGAATCAGATACAGCACCGCCGGGTGGGTGGGGTCGTACAGCGAGCTGACGGCGTCGTCGTTGCGGTCGATGGCCAGGGTGTATTGAATCAGGTCGTTGGTGCCCACCGAGAAAAAATTGACGTGCTTGACCAGCGAGTTGATCACCAGCGCGGCGGAGGGGATTTCAATCATCGCGCCGACTTCGAGTTTCTCGTCGAAGGGGATGTTCTCGCCGCGCAGTTCGTGGCGGGCGAGGTCCAGCTGGGCCAAGGCCTGCTTGAGGTCGGTCAGGCCGTTGATCATCGGGAACAGCACGCGCAGCTTGCCATGGGTGGAGGCGCGCAGCAGGGCGCGCAGCTGCGAGCGGAACAGCTGCGGTTCGGCCAGGCACAGGCGGATGCCGCACAGGCCCAGCGCCGGGTTGTCCGACACGCCATGCACCGACCATTTGGGGTTTTTGTCAGCGCCCAGGTCCATGGTGCGGATGGTGACCGGAAAGCCTTTCATATCGGCCACCACCTGGCGATAGGCTTCGAATTGCTCGTCTTCTGAGGGCAAGGTGTCGCGGCCCAAAAACAGAAACTCGCTGCGGAACAGGCCAATGCCCACCGCGCCAGCGGCTTTGACGTCTTCGACGTCTTGCGGCAGTTCGATATTGGCCACCAGCTCGATGGGCGCGCCATCCAGGGTGACGGCGTTGGCTTTTTTGATGCTGGAGAGCTTGCGCCGCGCTTCGCGCCAGGCGCGCTGGCGGCGTTTGTATTCGGCCAGCACTTGCTCGTCCGGCGCGACAATCACCACGCCCTGAATGCCATCGACGATGACGATTTCGTCTTCGCTGATCAGCTGGCGGGCGTTGTGGGTGGCGATGACCGAGGGCAAATCCAGGCTGCGCGCCAGGATGGCGGTGTGGCTGGTGGCGCCGCCGACGTCGGTGACAAAGGCGACGTAGCTGGAATCCTTGAAATACACCATGTCGGCTGGCGACAGGTCATGGGCAATCAGGATGGCGTCGTCGTTGAGCGGGTCGGGCATTGGCAGCACGCTGCTCTGGCCGGCCAGGTTCTTGAAGATGCGCTCGACCACTTGCAGCACGTCCTGCTTGCGTTCGCGCAGGTATTGTTCTTCGATGTCTTCAAACTGGGCCACCAGTTGGTCAGACTGGGTTTTCAGCGCCCATTCGGCGTTGCAGCGCAAAGCATCGATCACCTTCAGCGGTTCGCGCGAGATGGTGGCGTCGTTGAGCAGCATGATGTGCAGCGACAAAAACGCCCCCAGCTCGGCCGGCGCGTTTTCCGGGATGCTGCCCCAGAGCATTTCCAGCTCTTTGCGGGTGGCGCGGATGGCGGTTTCAAAGCGCTGCTTTTCCGCTGGCAGCTCGTGCGCTTCCAGCGTGTAGTGCGCCACATCGGCGGCGCTTTGCGAAATCAGGTGCGCGCGTCCGATGGCGATGCCGCCGCCAATGCCGATGCCGTGCAGACTGATGCTCATGGCGTTTCCTCCCCCTGCGAGACTGTTATCGGAAGCGCGATCTTTATGGTTCACCAAGCCGGATGCCTGGCGGTGCGCGCTTCTGCCTTGGGTGGTCTAACCCATTGGCTGCACGGCGCATGCCCTATTGTGTTGCTGTCCCCGAGCATGGACGCACAGCGCACGTCAGCCGCATGGGGCGACGTGCCGTATCAACGTGCTTATTCTGCTTCGTCGAACCGGTTGTTGATCAGCGCCACCAAGGCAGCCAGGGCGGCGTCTTCGTCGTCGCCGTGGGCTTCGAGGTCTACTTTCGAGCCTTTGGCGGCGGCCAGCATCATCACGCCCATGATGCTTTTGGCGTTGACGCGGCGGTTATTGCGCGAAATCCAGATTTCGCTGGCGTAGCGGCCAGCCAGTTGGGTGAATTTCGACGATGCCCGGGCATGCAGCCCGAGCTTATTGATGATTTCAACTTGCACTTGCGCCATGCGCATCCCCCGGCACGATATACATCACCCCTTCCAGGCCGCCAGTCACCGCCTTGCTGACCACGGTTTCCAGCGGTTGCCCGGCGTAGCACAGGCTGCGCACCAGCATGGGCAGGCTGACGCCGGCCACGGCTTCGATGCGGCCAGGCTCGATCAGCCGGCTGGCGATATTGGAAGGAGTGCCGCCAAAAATATCCGACAGCAGCAGCACGCCGCTGCCGTCGTCCAGCCCCCGCACCAGCTCGCGGGCTTCGGCCAGCTTGCGGTCGGGGTCGTCGTTCTTGTCCACCGCCATCACCGCCAGGTGTGGCAGCTCGCGCTGCAAAATATGCTGTGCGCACTCCGCCAGGGTGACCCCCAGGTTGCCATGCGTCACAATCAAAATGCCTACCATGAATACCCTCTTGCTTGCCGGGGCTGCTTCGTCTCTGGTGTTCGCGGGCCAGAGGCGCACTGTCAGGCCGCCGGCACACTCGTGGATGTCTCACGATGCCCTGATTGTAACAAGCTCGCGCCCGGCGTGGGGGGCAATGTCATCGGCAAGTTCACCGCGCAAAACCCCGCGCCACCGTCATCCAGCCAGCACGCTGGCCACAGACAGTGCGCATGCCGTGTCACCAGGCCAGCAGGGGATGGACAGTGTTAACGATGCGAACCGGCCGGGGGATCGTACCAACCCGGCGGACGCTGCCAGGTTTCTTCGTTGGGATGTTGATAACGTTGGCCACGACGCTGACCGGGGGCATCGTCATACCAGCCCGGCGGCCGACGCCATTGGTCGGTGCGCGAATCATAGCGATAGGGCTGTTGATACACCGGCGCCGGATTGATGGTGATCTGTACCGATGGCGGCTGTGGATAATGTTGTTGTGGATAACTGGGCTGTGGATAACCCTGGCGTTGCGCCCAGGCGCCCGCCGAAGCCAGTGTCAGCAGGGAGAACAGCAAGAAAGAAGGTTTCATGGGCAAACTCCGGTCACATGGCGCGCAATGGCGGCAAACCAGCATGGCATGCACGCCGCCCGCCATTGCACTGTAACCAAGCGCCCCGGCAATTGCCAGCCCGCCACCTGGCGCCTCAGCATGCGCCAACACAAGCGCCGCCATACAGGCGGCGCAAGCAGGATAAGGGAAGCTCAAGCACTTTTAGCGCGATTGCAGCGTATCGGCGCGACGCTCCAGGCGGTCTGCTCGCCGGTCGGCGTGCTCTGCGCGGCGCTCCAGGCGGCGTTCGTGGCGTTCGGCCACCTTGGGATGTTTTGCATCCGCCACGTCGATGCGGTCGGCGCGGGCGCGCAGGGTGTCGGCGCGCTGTTCCTGTTGCTGACTGCGCTGCTCCAGGCGTTCGGCGCGCACGTCCGGGCTGGCGGCCCAGGCAGATGAGGTAGTGATCAGCAGGCACAAGGCGGCCCAGCGCATTTTCGGGCAAACAGACATGGCAATCTCCGGTCAGGATTCAGCGCCGCGCGCCGGGCTGAGGCAGTCCGACGCGCGTGGGCGAGGCGAGGTTACTGCTTGGCGGCTTCCGGCTTGGCTTCAGTCTTTTCGACTTTCTTTTCTGCC